>Ga0316204_10000355_pt1 | contig 179896 bp, 153 predicted proteins | sample 6monrhotite_MG_2_FD_205661 | JGI IMG/M metagenome (GOLD analysis project Ga0316204, IMG submission 205661) | Microbial mat bacterial communities from mineral coupon in-situ incubated in ocean water Damariscotta River, Maine, United States -... | ecosystem: Environmental > Aquatic > Marine >... | reverse complement strand
ATACCATTGCTACAATCTATCTTTCAAATAATTACTTCTACGAAACTACGCAACGTTTGCATGCCAATCTCGCACAAGATTTAATTGATGAAAAATTTGTTGATGCTAGTCCTATTGATAGTACTGGAGCGGTCAATAAAGCATTATTTGGAGACATTATGCACGATATGATGGCCGTAAACCGTGCCATAGAAGTATATCTTTTAGATAGTGATGGTTTTGTTCAGTATTCTGTAGTATTGGACCATGATGCTCCTGAAACCAACCAAAAACAGGTTTCCTTAACTCCAATAAAAGAATTCATATCAACCAATGGCCAACAATACATTTTAGGGGATGACCCAAAAAATCTTGAACACCAACAAGTTTTCTCAACAGCTCAATATAGCAAAGGCGGGAATGAAGGTTACATTTATATCATTCTTGCTGGTGAAGAATATCTAAACACCAGAAGTATGCTTTTTGGTAGTTATGCCTTAAAACTTGGTTTAGGCACCTTACTAGTTACCCTATTTTTTGCTGCACTTTTAGGAATATTATCGGTATGGTACTTGACCAAAAATCTTCGAGAATTGGTCTATGCCGCAAAACGTTTTCAGCAGGGCGATTTAAAATATAGGATTGAAGATGCTGATAAATCTGATTTAGCAGGGGTAACTACGGTATATAATGAAATGGCAGATACAATATTAAAAGACATTGAAAAGATACAATCCTTAGAGTCTCTTCGTCGTGAACTGATTGCAAATATTTCTCATGATTTGCGTACTCCATTGGCCATCATACAAGGTTATATTGAAACCTTGCAAATGAAAGATGGTGAGTTAACAAAAAAACAACGTAACGATTATTTACATACCATTAGTTCTAGCGGCAACAGACTCTCAAAATTGATAGCTCAGTTGTTCGAATATTCGAAGTTAGAAGCCAATCAAATTCAACCAGAAAAAGAACCTTTTTTAATAAGTGAATTGGCAAATGACGTACATAGAAACTACCAGGTTTTGGCAGAACAAAAAAAGATAGACCTTCGTTTAGAAATGGAAGCCGAAATTCCTTTGGTTTTTGCAGACATATCACTTGTAGAAAGAGCGCTTCAGAACCTAATGGATAATGCTTTAAAATTCACCCCTGAAGGCGGCGCAGTAGTCGTAAAGATATTGCCTGATACTGATGCTGTTGAAATAACCATAAAAGATTCAGGACCCGGTATTTTACCTGAAAACCAAGCATTAATTTTTGAACGTTACCGACAAACCAAAACGGGACAACAAAAAGAAGGCGCTGGACTAGGTCTTGCCATTGTCAAAAAAATCATGGAACTTCATAATGCAAGTATTAAGGTATTAAGTAGACCTGATGAAGGCACTGCATTTAGCTTTAGCCTCCCTGTTTATTCCATGACTTAATGTTAACATAATACCTAAATAAGCAGTTATTAATTATCTTTAAGCTTGTAAAGATTTTTATGATTAGTATTGATTCCCTGTTGGATTTCTTTGTAGAAACCCGAGAACATTCCGAAAAAATTTGTGAGCCCTTAGAAATTGAAGATTATGTGGTGCAACCCATAGTCGATGTGAGTCCTCCAAAATGGCATTTAGGCCATACCACTTGGTTTTTTGAGGCGTTTATCTTAGAACCTCATTCACACAACTATCAAATTTTTGATAGTGATTTTTCTTTTGTTTTCAACAGCTACTATGAAACGGTTGGCAAACGTGTTATTCGTGCGGATAGAGGTAATATGAGTAGACCTTCTGTAAAAACTGTTTATCAATATAGAAAACATGTTACTGAAGGTATAAAAGCACTTTTTCAGGAAGAACAGTCTAAATCGCTTCATGATTTGCTGGAGATTGGAATTCATCATGAAAAGCAGCATCAAGAATTATTATTGACTGATATTAAATATATTTTAGGCAATAATCCTTTGCTTCCAAAATATTCAGAACATTTTAAAGAAAATCCTACCGAAAAGCACCAACAAGATTGGATTACCATTAATGAAGGAACTTATGAAATTGGGCATAATTCAGAAACTTTTTGCTATGATAATGAATTAGGGGTTCATAAGGTTTATCTGAATAGTTTTGAAATTTCGAATAAACTGGTCACCAATAAACAATACCTTGAATTTATTAATGCTAAGGGTTATGAAAAATTTAACCTTTGGCATGCTGAAGGTTGGGATTGGGTTAATCAAAACTCAATTACAAAGCCAATGTATTGGCATAAAATTGATAACACCTGGTATTGTTATACTTATAATGGACTCCAGAAGATTGATATTAAAGCCCCTCTATGCCATATATCATATTATGAAGCTTATGCCTTTGCGCAATGGAAAGGTTGTCGTTTACCTACAGAGTTTGAGTGGGAAGTGGCACAACACTATTTTCCATGGGGTAAACGATGGGAATGGACAGAAAGTGCCTATCTACCCTATCCAAATTACCAAAAAGCCGATGGGGCTCTAGGTGAATACAATGGTAAGTTTATGGTGAATCAAAAAGTGCTTCGAGGGGGGTCAGTAGCAACATCTGATAAACATACACGACATACGTATCGTAATTTTTTTCAACCTAATTTAAGATGGCAATATACCGGATTAAGGTTAGCCAAATAATCACGACATACAATACATGCAAGAAAAAACAATTCCTGTTTTAAAAGCTGCTTTTGAAGAAGAAGTCTTTCAAGGCTTAACGACATTTCCAAAATATTTATCTTCAAAATACTTCTATGATGAAGTTGGTGATAAGCTCTTTCAAGATATTATGGCAATGCCTGAATATTATTTAACAAATACTGAGTTTGATATACTACAACAACATAAGACTAAAATCTGTGAACTATTTGGCACTAATTTTAGTCTTTTTGAACTTGGGGCGGGTGATGGAAAAAAGACGAAAATTCTTCTAAAACATCTTTTAGATAAAAAAACTGAATTTGATTACAGACCAATAGACATTAGCACAAATGCCCTAGAGCAACTAAAGGTATCTGTAAACCGCGAATTACCAAAAGTGACTATAAAGACCTTACAAGGTACCTATTTTGAAACACTAAAAAATATAGATGAAAGTGGATCAAAAAGAAAAGTGATTCTTTTTTTGGGTTCAAATATTGGAAACTTACTACATCCGCAAGCTATAGATTTTTTACAAAAAATCCGTGCTATTTTAAATCAAGACGATATGGTTTTTATGGGTTTTGATCAAAAGAAAAATCCACAAACAATTTTAGAAGCCTACAATGATAAAACGGGAATTACAGAAGCTTTTAATAAAAACATCTTAACCCGAATCAATAATGAGATGGGTGGTGACTTTAATCTAAGCAATTTTATTCATTGGGAGGTATACGATCCAGAAAGTGGAACGGCAAAGAGCTATTTGGTTTCAAAGAAAGAACAAGAGGTCTCTATTAATACCCTTAATTTAAAAATTCACTTTGATGCATGGGAAAGCATTCATACTGAAATTTCTCAAAAATATGACGACAAAGTTGTAGCATGGTTAGCCGAGCAGTCAGGGTTAAAAATAATCTCTCAATTTGCTGATGACGAAAACCTATATAAAAACTATATTTTTAAAAGAGCATAAGCTATGAAAGCAATTTGGAACAGTACTGTTATCGCAGAAAGCAATGACACCGTTGTTATTGAAAACAATCATTATTTTCCGGCTGATAGTATTAAAAAAGAATATTTTAAAGCTAGCGAAACCCATACCACCTGTCCTTGGAAAGGAGTCGCTTCTTATTATACTTTAAGCGTAAATGGAAAAGAAAATACAGACTCAGCTTGGTTTTATCCTGAAACCAGCGAATTGGCCCGGTCGATTAAAGGCCACGTAGCCTTTTGGAAAGGAGTAACCATTGAGGAATAAAAATTCCTCAATGGCTAAATTGGGGTGTTATACTTCTAAAACTGCATTTTCTGTTCCAGCGTAATCATTCCACTGATAACGGTCAGCTTCGCTTTCGTTGATATAAGTGCTATCAACTAAATAACGAAACTCGTAAGTGTTTTCTTTTGGAAGTTCAAACGTTCCTTTAAAAGTTCCGTTCTTTAATTTTTTTAGCGTGCTACCTTTTGGGTTCCAGTTATTGAAATCTCCAACAACAGCTACTTTTTTAGCTTCTTCAGCTGGTACTGTAAAAGTCACTTTACATACTGGCTTACTTTTTAAATACTGTTTTTTTACTGCCATGACAAACTAATTTTCGTGATTAAATTCTTGACAAAGCAATATATAAAACCATTAGAAGTCAATAGGTTAGATGCGATTTATCATTTTGGCAAAATAAACTTAATGTAATGTTGACTTTGCAAAAAAGAACTCGCAATTTATCTTTTAATTCAAATTATTAGTCTTTTTTAAGAATTTCTACGATTCTATAAATCTCATCTACGGTGTTATAAAAGTGAAAACTCAACCGAATTCCGTCACCTCGTTGCGAACAAACAACATTTTCTTGTAAAAGTCTATCAAAAATAGTTTGGTCAGCCTTAATATTAAATATCGTGCTATGTTCGTTTCTCTTGATAACATTATCCTCTAAAACATTCAAATCCGTGAATAGTCCTTTAGCTTTATTCGATAACTCTTTCATCTTCGCATCAATACTTTTCATACCTATTCGGGATAGAAAATCAAGAGAAAACTCTAGACTTCCAAAGTTCAGCGAATCAAGATGCCCAGGCTCTAAATGCTTACAAAATGTTCTTTTGTGTTCAAATTCTTTACTATTTCTCCCTGATCCGTATCCATTGGATTGTAAATTAAAACGTTGCTTAATGTCTTCTTTTATAAGCAAAAGTCCATTTCCAAAACCCGCTAAAAGCCATTTATAAGCACTTGCCCCAATAATATCGATTGCTGATGAAGAAAAATCAAAATTTGAGGTTCCCAAAAACTGAGTGCCATCTGCGATAATCATAAGGTGAGGAAAATCATTTTTCAATTTATTCAAAAACTCCAAATCAATCTTTACTCCGTTCAACCACTGTATGATACTTAAGGCCAAAACAGTAATTGAACCTTCTTTAATTTTATCATAGATAAGTTCTTCAAGGTTATGTGTTATATCAATAAATTCAATATCAAAATTCCGACTTTCGAATGGCCAATTCAATGATGGATAATCACCTTGTAGAAGCAAGACTTTTTCTTTTTTGTCCAAACCTTCCAAAAGCAAGTTTAAACCAATCGTGAAACTTGGAACTAAAGCTACATTATCTGAAGGGCAGTTAAAAAACCTTCCAACGACCTTTCTAGTTTGGGAATGCATTTTATTAGAGTTCATTTTCATCATACTACCGCCAATCAAGTAGTCTAAATCGTGTTCTTGGCGCCATTCTAACAAATCTTCTGACAATAATCCAGTAGCAGCTGTGTTCGCATAAATATTTTGTTGTAAAACCGGAAATTTTTTTCGTAATGCTTCCATATTAATCGGTTATATGCAATCTATTATCTTTGTCGTTAAAGATAGCGACAAATGTTTTTTAAGAATAAAGAAAAGAACGAGGTTGCCCTAGAGCAACATGAACTGCTTGAAAATGCCCAGAAACGAGTTAAGCAAAAGAAACGTTTGTTTTCACATTTTGTCATCTTTCTAATCGGTAGTGTTTTTCTTGTTCTAATTAATAAAATTTTAAAATTTCAAGAGCAATATGATTGGTTCATTTGGGCTATCACTGCATGGGCATTTTTATTTGTAATTCATGCATTTAATGTTTTTGTAACCCATCAGTTTATGGGTAAAGAATGGGAGAGAAAGCAACGTGAGAAACTGGTCACCAAACAAAAAGAAAAAATTGCTGAACTTCAAAAAGAAATAGAAACTGATTTTCCAATTTCTCAAGTCAATAAAAAAAAAGAGTGAACGAGATTATAATAATCGCAGCTGCGGCTGAAAACAACGCCTTGGGTATTAATAATGATTTACCTTGGTATTTACCTGCTGATTTTAAAAGGTTCAAAGCATTGACTACAGGGCATAAAATCATTATGGGTAGAAAGACCTTGGAAAGCTTTCCGAAAGCCCTGCCCAATCGAGAACATATTGCCATTACAAGATCTAAGGACTATATAACCAAGTTTCCTTGCACATTGGTACATTCTATTGAAGATGCTATTGAATTAGTTAAGAATGATACAAAATCATTTATTATCGGAGGCGGTGAAATTTATCGTCAAGCCATGTCGTTTGCAACTAAAATAGAATTGACCAGAGTACATGCTGAAGTTGAAGCTGACACCTTCTTTCCTGAAATTGATTTAAATATTTGGGAACTTGCTCAAGAAGAGTTGCAAAAAAAAGATGATAGGCATCAATATGATTTTAGCTATTTAACTTACGTTCGTAGGTCAAATTAAAAATCTAAGTAAGATACTTTACACCTTTCATTTTTTAATAATTCTTCCAAAATAGAAATATCACTATTACTGAAAATATTATTTCTCATTGCTGAACTAGATTTCTTATTTAACAGATTATTCTTCTCCAGTATTTTTTTTGTTTGCCTAGCCACTGCTTCACCTGAATCAATAATCTTAATATGTTTAGGAAGCAGTTCTCTCAATAAGGGAACTAAATAGGGATAGTGGGTGCAACCTAAAACCAAACAATCTATATTAGAGTCTACCATTGGTTTTAAATATGATTGTAATAAATCTCTCATTTTTGAGGAGTCAACTTCTCCTTCTTCTATCAATTTAACAAGACCTTTACCCTCTTTCTCAATGATTTCTATTCCAGCTGCATGTAAGTTTGAAGTATTATAGAATAGCGCACTAGACAGCGTTCCTTTTGTAGCTAAGATTCCAACTCTTTTGGTTTTGGTTTGTAACGCAGCAGGTTTTATTGCAGGTTCAATACCAATAAATGGCACGCTATAAGTTTTTCGTAAATAATCAATAGTGTTCGTAGTTGACGTGTTACATGCAACAACAATTAATTTACAGTTTTGATTTAATAAAAACTCTGTGTTTTTTATTGATAACCGAAGGATTTCATCTTTTCGCTTTTCACCATAAGGGGCGTTTTTACTATCAGCTAAGTATATGGTGTCTTCATTGGGTAAAAGTTTATGTATCTCTTTCCATATAGAGGTACCACCAATACCTGAATCAAAAACTCCGATAGAATTGCTCATATTCAAATATAAAAAAACCGCCAAGCTTCTTAGTAATAAAAGCTACGGCGGTTTCTTATAGATTTTTAAATTGGTATTAGAAGCCTAACTCTACTTTAACTTCTGGCAAAAGGTCTTTACCCTTAGCTACAATAAGCCCTCCACCTTGTGAAGCATCCATTACATAGTCAAAACCTTGTGCTGCTGCCACTTTCTCTATAGCAGCCTTTGCTCTATCAGAAATAGGCGAAAAAAGCTCACCTTGTTTCTTTTGCATGTCTTGCATTGCAGCTTGTTCAGCTCCTTCAATATTTTTTTGAATTTCTTGAAGTTCTAAGGCTCTCTTCTCATTTTCTTCTCTTGTTTTTGCAGTTGATTCATTCTGGTACAGAGTAGCCTTGTTCTGAAATTCCGTCATTGAACCTTGTATATCAGCTCTGTAGGTTTCTTGCAATTGTTTTAACTCTGCTTGTGCAGCAATCATTTCTGGCATTTGTTGTAAAAGCTCAGAAACGTTAATATGCGCCACTTTGCTCTGTGCGTTTACAAAACTTGTAACTGTTACAAACAGTAACATCGCAACAACAATCTTCTTTACATTTTTCATAATTCTAAGTAACTTTAATTTTGAGTGTTAATTTTTAGTGTCTAGTTTTTATAATTGATTTGTTGAATCCTTAACTGTTTCTTCTCGCTCTTGCTGTTTCGCTTTACGTTTGGCTTCGCGTTCTTCTAGTAATTTTTTTCTCCGATCTTCATATGCCTTCTTGCGCTCTTCCCTCAATTTCAATTGTTCTGCTTTTCTATCTGCTAGAGCTTTTGTTCTTGATTCTTTATCAGAACTTGCTTTTTCTTGTCGTTCTCTTAAAGCATCACTAATTTCTTCATTCTCTTCTGCTTCTTGCTCTTGAAAGTCTTTTAGCTTATTTGCAAGCTTTTTATCTTTATTAGACTTACTTATTTTTCTTGTTCTCCCTATCTCCCTTAAAATCAAGTCACTAATATCATGCCTTTTTTCGGAGTACAACATTACGACATCTGCTGATTTATCAAAAATAAAATCATATTTTTTATTCTTTCCAATTTTTTGTACTTCCACAAAAACCTGATCCTGAATAGGCTGAATCAATAACTGCTTCTGCAATACCAAATCTCCTTGTGGACCGAATCTATCTTGTTGATAATCGAGTACTTCAGTTTCTAAAATTTGGATTTCTTCTTCACGCTCTGAAATTAATTCATCTGTCAGCAACACCTTCTCGGCCATTAAGTCTTTTTTCATTTGCTCAACAGTACTTAGTTTGAGCTCAATTTCTTGCTTCCATTTGTTCGCTTTTACGCCGAGTTGCTCGGTTGCATCACGATATTCTTCTACATTTTCTAGAATAAAATCCATGTCAACATATCCGATTCTTACACCACGTTGTGCAAAACTGTACATAGAACAGGATAAAATGGTTAGTACTAAGAGCGCTTTTGTCTTCATTTTTAAATCCGCTAATTACATAGAAAATATCGTGCCAAAATACATAAATAACTTAAAATGAATCAATTAAAGTATTTAAGTATTGCAGAATATTTCATTTTATGATTAAAACTGCTGACCAATAATGAAGTGGGTTTGCCATCCGCTAGGTCCGTTACCTATTGATTGTGGTCTTAGGTCTTCATCGAAGCCGTAACCGAAGTCAATTCCTAAAAGTCCAAAAGCTGGCATAAAAATACGTAGCCCCACTCCAGCTGATCTCTTTAACTGAAACGGATTATATTCGTTAAAATTGTTGAATGCATTACCTGCTTCTAAAAAAGCGAGCCCATAAATAGAAGCTGAAGGTTTTAGCGTTAATGGATACCTTAACTCCATTGAGAACTTATTATAAATAACACCACCATCTTGCTGGGCTTGACCACTTATAGCATTCGTTACAAAAGGCGTTAATGAGCTGTTCTCATAACCACGTAGTTGAACAACATCTCTACCGTCTAATGTGAAATTACCTAATCCATCACCGCCTACAAAGAAACGTTCGAAGGGCACATTACCAATATCATTATTGTAGTTACCTAAAAAACCAAACTCTGCGTTGGTTCGCAATACCAACTTACCAACCAAGCTTGTATACCAATCTCCTTTAAATTTCACCTTATAATATTCGAGCCATTTAAAGCGTTCCTCTTCCAAATCTTCTATATCACCCTGAAGTTGCTGAAATTCTTGTTGTTCTTGAATAGTTGTAGGGTTCTGTCCTATTTCAAAAAGACGATTACTTTTTTCATTAATACTATTACTTATTGCCTTAAAGTCTTTTCCAGAGAATAAAGAATATGGTGGCGTAAGTTTTGCGGTAATTTCAAAATTAGATCCGCTTGTTGGAAATATTCGGCTAGGCCCTTGTGAGCTTCTAGAAACGCCAATGGTATAAGTAAATGCATTAGATCGTCCATTACCAAAATTGAAAAGACCAATATTATAATCATTGAATTCGTAAAGTTGATACCCCAATGAATGAGAAATTGTAAAGAAATCATCAGGCCACTGTACTCTTTTAGCTAATCCTGCTGAAATGCCTGTAATTGCGAAACCTCTATCCTTATCAACTTCTATTCGACCTTGATTGCTAAAATTAGATGCAAACTGTTGCGTCCGTGAAAAAGAGAGATTAAATCTAACTGGTTTTTTACCCCCTAACCAAGGTTCAGCAAAGTTCAAACTATAAACTCTAAAAGTTCTACTCGCTTGTAGTCGTAAAGCAAAGGTTTGGCCATCGCCCATAGGAACTGGTTTATACGCCTCTCCTTTAAAAATATTTTGCAAGGAAAAATTATTGAATGATAATCCTAGGGTACCAATGAAACCACCACCGCCATAACCACCTTGTAGTTCAATTTGACTAGAGCCTGCTTCAACCAGACTATAATTGATATCCACTGTACCAGAATTTGGATCTGGATTTACAATATCAGGAACTATCTGTTCAGCATCAAAAAATCCTAATTGCCCTAGTTCGCGAACGCTTCGAACAATATTATCTTTACTATACTTTTGACCAGGGCGTGTTCTTAGTTCCCTAAAAATTACATGATCATTTGTTTTATCATTACCAACTACGGTAACGTGGTCTAAAAATGTCTCTTTACCCTCAATAATTCTAATTTCAAAGTCAATGGTATCATTGACCGCAGAAACCTCAACCGGGTTTATACTTGAAAAAAGGTATCCATTATTCTGATATAGGTTAGTCAAATCAGCTGCATCTGGCTTGGTGTCGTCAGCTATTCTTTTCTTAAGAAGAACCCCATTATAAGTCTCTCCTTTTCTAATACCCAATACTTGACTTAAAATACGATCAGAGTATACTGAATTTCCAACAAAATCAATATCTCCAAAATAATATTTATCGCCTTCTTCCACTTTAATCTTAAGCGCAATATTGTTTTCATTGACCTTTACAAAAGTGTCTGACAACACCCTTGCATCTCGGTATCCTTTTTCTGCATAAGCATCTACAAGATTTGCGAGGTCTTCTCTATAATCATCTTCAATGTATTTCGATTTTTTCCAAAAGCGATAAAACTTTTTCTTCTTTGTATTCTTTAGTGCTTTCTGAAGTTTTTTCGACGATAATTTCTCATTGCCTTCGAATACTATATTATTGATCTTTACCTTATCACCCTTTTTCACATTGATGACCATACTCTCTGAATTTGTTCCAGAAGTATCTTTAGCAGTTGCAATAGTGGCTTTCGCATTTAAAAAACCCTGTTTTTTATATTTATTTTCTAAATACCCTTTCGTATTTGCAATTAAACTTTCAGTAATTTTTTTGCCTTTCTTAAGGTCTGTATCATCAAGTATACCTTGAACTTTTCGCTTTTTGATACCATAAACTGTGACTTTAGAAAGTGTTGGTCGTTCTAAAATATTAAGCTCTAAAAAAACTTTATTATCCTCAAGCCTTGTCTGATACATATCTATTGCAGAAAAAAGCTCAAGCCCCCAAAGTTTTTTGATAACAGCACTTATTTCTTCGCCAGGTACGGTGATGGGCTGACCTACTCTAAGTCCCGTGTAGGTTTTAACGGTTTGCTCATTATAACTTTGTAACCCCGTAACTTCTAATCCACCCAAAATATATTGCTTCCCTGATTCAAGGGAGGTTTCCTGTGAGAAGGTTACCTGGGTAATTAAAAAAAGTAGAAGTAAAAGTTTGCTATATGAAGTAATTCTTTTTAACTCTTTAACTGAGTTGTTCGCTAGTTTTTCCAAATCGTCGTTCTCTATTCTGGTAATTGATAATTGCATCCACCAAATGTTGCTCACTAAAATCGGGCCAAAATACATCAATAAAATATAATTCGGCGTAAGCTATTTGCCAAAGTAAAAAATTACTTATTCTATGCTCTCCACTTGTTCGAATAAGTAAATCTACATCTGGCAAATCATGCGTGTAAAGATGAGTATTTATAATGGCTTCATCAATATCATCGGGTGAAATTATATTATTTTTAACTTTGGCGCTAATCTGTTTTATAGCTGATTTAAGTTCTTCTCGCGAGCCATAACTTAATGCCAAAGTAAGTGTCATTCCGCTATTTTCAGAAGTCTTTTTGATAACTTCTTTTAGCTCTTCAGCAGCCTTTTTCGGTAAGGACTCTATATTTCCAATCGCGTTTAACTTTATATTATTTTTGTTAAAAGTTTTAAGTTCTTTACGTAATGAAGAAACTAAAATGCGCATTAAAGTCTTTACTTCTAGTTTTGGCCTGTTCCAATTTTCTGTAGAAAATGCATAAAGGGTAAGGTATCCAACATTAAGTTTAGTACAACTTTCTACTACTGAACGAACGGCCTCTACACCATGTTCATGACCGAAAACCCTAAGCTTTCCACGCTGTTTCGCCCAACGACCGTTACCATCCATTATGATGGCAATATGTCTTGGCACTCTTGCTTCGTCAATTTCAGTAAAGTTGTTCATTTGCTACTCAAAACAATCTTGACAAGGTTTACGCCCAAAGGTATACGTTAATGTAATACCTGAGAACACGTACCAATCGTCACTTAAAATATTACCAAATCGAAATTGTTCAAAATTAGAACCTTCCGGATTACTGGCATCCAAATTATCAGTAAAAGTGTATCGAGCACCTATTTCAGCACCTAGAATCAATACTTGACTTAGACGATATTTGGCTCCGACCGTCATCGGAATCGCGAAACTACCATCTTTTTGGTTAATATCTTGCACTTGTAGCGCATCAATGTAGTTAAAATCATACCTAAAATAAGTAAGGCCAGTATATAGGTAAGGAGTAAAAGCAGGACCTAGTTTATGCAAATTGTACTCAACAAAGTTAAATTCTATGCCTAAAGAGTATTCCAAAACTGAGTTTTCAACTCGATACCCCCTTTGTTCTCTTGATGGCATACTACTCTTAGTATCGTCTGCTGTAAAATTGCCTTTGAATATGCTCGCACGAAGAGCATATCTTTTACTCTTGTTCCATTTAAACAATGCACCGTAAGCAGGACCTGAAGGCAGAATAAAATTTGTTCGCCCAACATCACCAATATTGTTTGTGCCACCAGCAAATAAACCTATTTCATAGGTTTGGGCATTTAAAGTACACATTGCGAGCAAAAAAGCTACAATAAAAATTTTCATAAATAAAGCTTACCAATATAACGGTTACAATGTGCTGAATAGGCGACATCGTCATACTATGTTCTCATTGTAAAACAGTATTTACCCCTATTTATTGTTTAATCAGCTTTCTGCTTTAGAAAATCTATTATGGCTTCAAATTGCTTCAAAACCCACCATTACAGCATGTTTTTAAGTTAAGCCATAGTGATGCTATACTGAAACTAAGAAAATACCCTGTTTTGTTGCACTCCTGCCTACCGGCGAGGTGAATTCACACTCATAACACATAACAAAGTTTAAAATGATTCTAATAAAAAATCAATTACGTCTGTCTTGACCCCAAAGTAATTTATTGCGAAGTGTCTTAAGAAAGCTTTCAGATTTATACTCAATCATTTTGACCGAAAAATTTGATTTTTGTATAATAATCTCTTTGCCGTTGGGAATATTAGCTATTCGAGAATCTAAAGAAACAAGATGATTGTCTTCTCGCCCAGATACTTTTAATCTAATCTTTGTATCGTCAGAAATAACAAATGGTCGTGCATTTAAATTGTGAGGTGCAACTGGAGTCAAAATCAATGATTTTGTGTTTGGTGCTATTACCGGACCTCCACAACTAAGCGAATACCCTGTTGATCCCGTTGGGGTAGAAACTATCAATCCATCTGCCCAATATGAAGTTAGGTATTCATCATTAAGCCAAGTTTCAACGGTGATCATTGATGTAGTATCTTTTCTACTTACCGTTATTTCGTTCAATGCAAAATTCAAATCCCCAAATTCCTGAAATTCACTATCCAAGCAAATTTCTACCAAGCTACGCTCTTCTATTGAAAAAGCGCCAGACACAAATTCGGTAACTACTTTTCGCACATCCTCCTTTTTAAAAGTGGATAAAAACCCTAAACGACCTGTATTTACACCAACTATGGGTATATCAAAATCTTTTACGTAAGTAACCGCTCTGAGCATTGTGCCGTCACCCCCGAAACTGACAAACATATCAAAAGAATTGTCTAATCCTTTAATTAAAGAGAAAGTCTTAAAATTTTGATGAAAATTTCCATTGCTGAGAAGCTGAATAAATTCTTCTTCTATTACTACATCAGCATTTATTTTCTCGAGTTCTTCTAAAAGTTCAAAAACGCATTCGATGTCATGGCCTTGAAAAGATTGACCGTAAATGGCAACCTTCATAGTTAAACGTTTAGGTATTTATCTAAATAATCTGATCGTTCTTTTAAGTCTTCCATAAACTGATCGTCATTATTGCCAAACAAAATCGTATAATTATATCTTCTGAAAGTTTGAATGATATCATTTAGATTAGACGCATTTATTTTCAAGGTAACTTGAACAATATCATTTAAACTTTCTGTAATAAAAGCACCAAGAAGTTTATTATTGTTACTTTCTACTATCTGTGCGATTTCACTAAAAGAATAGTCTTTTATTCCTTTTGAGACAACTAGAATTCCACCTGGTTCTGTAAAGAATGGGGTACCAATGAATACAGATACAATATCATTTAAATCGTAGTACCCCATTACCCGATTAGTATCGTCTAAAATAGGTAAAATATTAGCCTCATTTCTTGCGAATTTCTCTAAAACATCCAACCAAGAAGTCTCGATGGTAACAAAAAAAGATTCGAGTTCATATCTAAAGCTGTCAATCTTTTTTTTGGCTTCAAAACAATCATGATCATTTTCAGAAAGCAATCCTAAAAAGAAACCATCTTCTACCACAGCAACATGTGAAAATGTAGTTTCTTCAAAAAAACCAAGTGGTTTCTTCAAAGTCTCTGAAACTTCAAAAACTGGCAAAGTTTTTAATATTTGATTTTGAATATGCATAGGTGAATTTTCAAGTGCAAAATACGAATTTTAATAGCGCAAAAGGTGTGCCTAATTTGTATTTTTGAGTTTGCTTAAAAAAATTAGTATGACTAAACTAAGTGTTAATATTAATAAGTTAGCCACACTGCGCAACTCAAGAGGTGGCAATACACCAGATTTGATTCAAGCCACTAAAGATATCGAGTCATTTGGTGCGCAGGGGATAACGGTTCACCCAAGACCTGACGAACGCCATATTCGTTATAAAGACGCCCGTAATTTGAAAGATGTAGTCACTACAGAATTTAATATTGAAGGAAACCCCATTCAAAAGTTTATTGATCTGGTACTAGAAGTTAAACCTACCCAAGTAACACTTGTACCTGATGCAGAAGATGCTATAACTTCAAATGCAGGTTGGAATACCATAAAACATAAAGACTTTTTAAAAGAAGTTATTCAAACGTTCAAAACAAATGGAATTAGAACTTCCATTTTTGTTGACCCTAATATAAAAATGGTAGAGGGCGCAGCTGAAACTGGAACAGATAGAATCGAACTCTACACTGAAAGTTTTGCTCAAGAATATGCCAAAGGAAATGCTAACGGCATAATTGCCTTTACTGAAGCTGCCCAAATTGCCCATAAAGTTAACTTAGGTGTAAATGCCGGACATGACTTAAATCTTGAGAATATTAAGTTTTTCAAAGAGAATATCCCAAACCTTTTAGAGGTCTCCATTGGGCATGCATTAATCTGTGAATCGCTCTATTTAGGGCTAGAAAACGTAATACCAATGTATTTACATAGACTTGAAAAACAATGAACTTACATTCGAAAATAATTGGAGAAGGTAGCCCGCTTTTGATTTTACATGGTTTTTTAGGTATGTCCGACAATTGGAAAACCCTAGGAAACCAATTCGCCAAAAATGGTTTTCAAGTGCATTTGATTGATCAGCGTAACCATGGTAAAAGTTTTCATTCTGAAAATTTTGATTATGAGTATCTATCAGATGATCTATTGAACTACATGAACGCACATGGTATCGGTAGAGGAATATTACTTGGCCATTCCATGGGCGGTAAGACTGTAATGCAGTTTGCATGCTCTCACCCTGATAAAGTTGAAAAATTAATCGTAGCTGACATAGCGCCAAAATATTATCCACCGCATCATCAAGACATTATCAATGGTTTACTCTCTTTAAATTTTGATGAAATAAAAAGCAGAACTGAGGCAGATACAAAGTTGGGTGAGCACCTAACCAATTTTGGAATTCGGCAATTCTTATTAAAGAACCTTTACTGGGTTGAAAAAGGAAAGTTAGACTTTCGGTTTAATCTTGATGTACTTCAAGATAAAATGGAAGAGATTGGAGAGAATATCAGCGCTGTAGACACTTTCATTGGCGAAACCCTTTTCTTACGAGGCGATAAATCAGAATATATTATTTATAATGACTTTGACGCTATCAAAAAACCCTTCCCGAATGCAATCATAGATACAGTTTCGAATGCCGGCCATTGGCTTCATGCCGAAAACCCGAAAGAATTTTTCAAAAAGACCTTAGCTTTTTTAAATCGTTAAAATTTATAGTGATTTATTATGCATGCATAATTTTTTTAGCCCATTTATTGTTTGTATGGTAATTTTCTTCTAGTTTTGGAAATACTCTATTAACAATAACTTAAACTAACACAAATATCTTCCTTATGAAAAAGTTCCTCTCCCTAGCAGGATTTTTAGGGCTCCTATTCGTATCATGTTCTGATGATGACACTGTTGTAGATGACATGACCATGACCCCTGACCCAGTAGTATATACTAGCGGTACAGCAGACTTTTCAAATTACGTTGCTCTGGGCAATTCGCTAACTGCCGGTTTTTCCGACGCTGCACTCTTTAGAGCAGGCCAAGTAGCATCTTTTCCAAATATGTTGGCTCAAAACTTTGCACTAGCTGGCGGTGGTGATTTCAACATTCCTTTTATGGCTGATGATTTAGGAGGGGCTACTTTAGGCGGACAACAGATTTTAGGAAATAGATTGATTTTATCGTTTACAACGGGATCACCAGCTCCAATTCCTGTAACAGGACAAGGAACTACTGAGATTTCAAATGTATTAACCGGCAACTTTAATAACATGGGTGTTCCTGGTGCAAAAAGTTATCACTTATTAGCTCCAGGATATGGAAACTTAGCAGGCGTTCCTATTGGTGCTGCAAATCCTTATTTTGCGAGATTTGCATCAAGCCCCAACACAACTATATTAGCAGATGCAGCAGCTCAAAACGCTACTTTCTTCTCTTTATGGATAGGCAATAATGACATATTAGGATATGTCACCGCTGGCGGTGCAGGAGTTGATCAAACTGGAAATCTAGACCCTTCGACTTATGGCGGCAGTGATATTTCTGATCCGATGGTGGTAGCCGGTTCGATTGATGGCATTATACAAACGATGAAGGCAAATGGTGCAGAAGGTGTTATTGCTAACCTTCCTGATGTAACGTCTATTCCTTTTTTAAATACTGTACCTCATAACCCAATTCCCTTAGATGCAGCAACAGCTGAGTTGGTTAATGGTGCTTATGCAGCATATAATCAAGCATTATTAGCTTTTAGTTCAAACCAAAACCCTCTGGGCACTCCTTTGATTTCTCCAGAAGAAGCTGCAAAAAGAACAATATCTTTTGAGGCAGGTGCTACAAATGCTGCAGTAATCATTGATGAAAATCTGACTGACCTAACAGCAGTTAGCCCAGCACTTATTAATATGAGACAGGCTACAGCTGAAGATTTATTGACGCTAACATCAAGCTCTTTTATTGGAACGCTAGCAAACCCTGCTGATCCAACATCAATTAATGGTGTAGCTGTACCTTTAGCTGACCAATGGGTGTTGACCCCTGAAGAGCAAGAAACTGCCAATACGGCACTTGTGGCCTATAATCAAATAATAGCAGGCCTCGCGGCTCAATATGATTTGGCATTTGTTGATGCAAATGCATTATTGGTAGAGTTAGGTACTAATGGTTTTACTTTGGCTGATGGTAGTGTTGTAACATCTGCTTTTGGCACAGGAGGTGGATTTTCACTTGATGGCGTTCACCCTTCACCAAGAGGTTATGCAATTTTAGCTACGGCATTCACACAAGCAATCAACACTAAGTTTGGCTCTAATTTACCACCAGTAAACCCACTAGGTTTTACAGGGTTATATGTGAACTAATAAAAATATTATAACAATTACCTTTAAAAGGCATCGTTTTTGCGATGCCTTTTCTTATTAAATACAAACACATGAAATTTATTTTAAGAATTCTATTAAGTGCCTTATCGGTTGTTTTATTGGCAAATATCTTGCCCGGTATTTCTGTAGACACCTATATTACAGCAATTATCGTCGCTGTCGTATTAAGCTTATTGAACTTTTTGGTCAAACCTATTTTAGTGATTTTAACCTTACCTGTTACTATAGTTACTTTTGGGCTTTTTTTACTGTTCATCAATGCAATTATAATAATGCTAGCAGATTATTTTGTTGCAGGTTTTGGAGTTTCTAATATTTGGTGGGCGCTTGCCTTTAGTTTTCTGCTTTCGTTTTTACAGTCAATATTATTTTCATTACTGAAAAACGATAAAAAGAAGTAAGTTTTTTAATTGATTTACAACCAATTAAAAACTTGTTGCACAGAATAAAATATAGTATTTTTGCCTCCCATTTCGAGAAAAGTAAATCAGAGCATAGATGAATATTACAAAAGAACAGATTGACGACCTTAATGCAGTTGTGAAAGTAGCTATCACCAAAGATGACTACCAAGAAAAGGTTGACACAATTTTAAAAGATTACAGAAAACAGGCCAATATTCCAGGGTTTAGAAAAGGGCAAGTTCCTATGGGGCTTATCAAAAAACAATATGGAAAAGCCGTTTTGGTTGATGAAGTAAATAAATTACTTCAAGATAATTTGAATAAATATCTTACTGAAGAAAAACTAGATGTTTTAGGAAATCCGCTCCCAAAACAACAAGATGGTTTTAATTGGGATGCTGAAGAATTCGACTTCGAATTCGAATTGGGTCTTGCCCCGGCTTTTGATGTAAAGTTAAAGACCAAAAAAGCAGTTACGCAATATAAGATTGTAGCTGACAAAAAAATGGTTGACGAACAAGTTGAACGTATACAAAAACAATACGGTAAAATCATTTCGAAAACTGAGGTAGCGAAAAACAACGAGGTAAGTGGCACTTTTAAAAATGAAGCTGAAGAGATTGAGCATAAAACTACTCTTGAGCTTGATAAAATCAAAAGCAAGAAAGCCATTGACACGTTATTAGGTAAAAAAGCTGGCGACTCTGTTTCCTTAAAAACTAAAGGATTATTTAAAGAAGATTATTTACTATCAGCCGCTTTAGGTATTGACCGTGAAAAGGCAGAAAAGCTAAATATTGAAGTAGACTTCACCGTAGAAGAAATTAACGAAAGAGAACCGGCTGAATTAAACCAAGAGTTATTTGACAAGCTTTTTGGTAAAGAGGAGGTCAGTTCTGAAAAAGATTTGAAAGCCAAAATCAAAGAAGATTCTGAAAAGCAATTTGAACAGCAAGCAGATCAAAAGCTTTTGAATGATGTTACCGAGAAATTGATTGCGGAAACTAAATTTGAACTTCCAGCAGATTTTTTAAGGAAATGGATTCAGGTAAGTGGGGAAAACCCTTTATCAGATGACCAAGCTAAAGAAGAATACGAAAAATCTGAAAAAGGACTGCGTTACCAGTTAATTGAAAGTAAGATTCTTAATGAGAATAATCTATCTGTTCAATTTGATGAGTTAAAAGAATTTGCAAAAGGCTTTATCAAATCACAAATGGCACAGTATGGCCACTTAGACCCTCAAGAAGAAGAGCTTGAAAACATAGCTGCTCGTGTTATGGGTAACCAAGACGAAGTAAAGCGTTTATCTGAACAATTGATGAGCCAAAAACTCTTAACACTCTTTAAAGAAAAGGCAAATCTCAAGGTAAAGGAAATCAGCTATGAGAACTTTGTAAAAGAGGTTTACGGATAAACGTACTAAATAATATGTATCTTTATGGTTCTGAAATTTCGTGTTTCAGAACCTTTTTTGTCTAAAAAAATCAAGCGAAAAAATCCTATGGATTACGGAAAAGAATTTAAAGATTACGCTACCAAGCACCAAGGTATCAGCAGCACTTACTATGATAAAATTGTAAGTAGTATGTATCCTGTAAATTTGACACCCAATATTATTGAGGAGCGTCAAATGAATATCGCCGTATTTGATGTATTCTCAAGATTAATGATGGATAGAATCATTTTTCTTGGCACAGGCATCAACGATCAAGTTGCCAATATCGTTCAAGCACAATTGTTGTTTTTAGAAAGTACAGATGCTACTAAAGATATTTCAATATATATCAATTCTCCTGGAGGCAGTGTTTATGCCGGTTTAGGTATTTACGATACGATGCAATTTATAAAACCAGATGTAGCCACAATTTGTACCGGAATGGCAGCTTCTATGGGAGCTGTTCTACTATGTGCAGGTGAAAAGGGAAAACGTAGTGGACTAACCCACTCACGAGTTATGATTCACCAACCTATGGGCGGCGCACAAGGTCAGGCAAGCGATATTGAAATCACTGCTAAAGAAATTTTAAAGCTTAAAGAAGAGCTATATACTATTATTGCCAATCATTCTGAGCAAACTTATGATAAAGTCTATGAAGATAGCGACCGAGACTATTGGATGAAAGCAGATGAAGCCAAGAAATATGGTATGATTGACGAAATACTAGTAAGGGAAAGGTAGAAATCCGAACTAAGTATTGCGCGGTATTGACAGATAACTAGTAAGATAAACTGTTTTTTTCCGTTTAGATGAAGAAGAACCATAATTAAAGGCATGGCAAAGGAAAATTTAGAATGTTCATTCTGCGGTAGAAAAAAACCCGAAACCAATTTATTGATTGCCGGTTTAGACGCTCATATTTGTGATCGTTGTATTGAGCAGGCTCATAGTATTGTAGCCGAAGAATCAAAACAATCAAAGACTAACGATTTATCTTCTGAGCTGGTTCTAAAGAAACCAATAGAAATAAAAAACTTTCTTGACACTTTTATTATTGGACAAGAGCGTACTAAAAAAGTACTTTCAGTTGCAGTCTATAATCATTACAAAAGGTTACTGCAGACGAAAGGAAAAGATGATGATATTGAAATTCAAAAAAGTAATATCATTATGGTGGGCCAAACTGGTACTGGTAAAACTCTAATGGCCAAAACAATTGCTAGAATGCTTAATGTACCTTTAGCCATTGTTGATGCTACGGTTTTAACCGAAGCTGGTTATGTAGGTGAAGATGTAGAAAGTATTTTAACCAGACTTTTACAGGCAGCTGATTATAATCTTGAAAAAGCAGAACGCGGTATTGTTTTTATTGATGAAATTGATAAAATAGCTCGAAAAAGTGATAACCCATCCATAACACGAGACGTATCAGGTGAAGGAGTACAACAGGGTCTTTTAAAACTTTTAGAAGGTACTGTTGTGAATGTTCCACCAAAAGGAGGTAGAAAACACCCTGACCAAAAATTTATTGAAGTAAATACGGAAAACATTCTTTTTGTTGCCGGAGGTGCATTTGATGGAATTGAACGCATGATAACCAAAAGGTTAAATATGCAGGCGGTAGGTTATAGCGCTTCAAAAGCTGAGGACAAACTGGATAATGAGAATATCTTGCAATATATCATCCCTAAAGATTTAAAAGATTTTGGTTTGATTCCTGAAATTATAGGAAGACTACCTGTTTTAACACATATGAATCCGTTGGATAAGAAAACATTAAGGGCAATTCTTACCGAACCTAAAAATGCCATTATCAAACAATATGAAAAGTTGTTTGCAATGGATGATATTACGTTTAGTATTACAGAACAAGCCTTAAATTATATTGTTGAAAAGGCCGTAGAATATAAACTTGGTGCTAGAGGTTTACGTTCATTATGTGAGGCTGTTTTTACAGATGCCATGTTTACCTTACCAAGCAGTGAAGACAAAGATTTTAAGGTGACTAAAGCTTATGCCGAAGAGAAACTTTCGTATGAAACAATTAAGAAACTAAAAGCAGTTTCTTAATCTAAGAATAGTACATGTATAAAAAAGGGGCTCTATTAAGCCCCTTTTTTATACTGTTTTTCTACTGAAACAATCTTTTCTTTAAACATGACCTTTTTCAAAAGACCTTGGCAAACTTCTGCTATGATTTTTTCATCTGAATATAGCTCATGACCAAAACTTGGTGTAACATTTAAATCAACGCCTACCTGCTTTGCCCATATCATTCCAGGCTTAAAATCATCACACTCACCATAAACCAAGTTAATATCACAGTTTGGTTTATCTTTTTCTAATCGAATTCGTGTAGCCGATACAGCCGTCAGTGATTTCATTGGAAAACCCTTTAATCCAGCTTTCCATGCAATAGTTCCACCAGTACTAAATGCAAGTACATGACAAGGTTCTGTTTCTTTTTTAAGTAAATGTGCAACCGCGGTATCTATACCGCCCTCAACAAATGCTTTGTGTAAATTTTCTTTGGTATTGACCAACTCATCTATATTGCCCAATTGTTGACAGTCGTAAAATTGAATATCAAAATACTGTTGCAAGTATCCAAAGTAAGAAGTAATCCAAAGACCTTTTTTCACTCCCCACATGTCTGAGATAACGAGTAGTTTTTCTGCCATAACTTAAATTTTGTTTGGTATTAATTGTTTATAAGAATCGGGAACTATTGAGACCAAACTTCAGACTAAAACGACGGAAATCCTTATTTATTGGTTCAATTTCCATTTTTGTTCGATGAGTGGTAAAATTTTACGAAAACGTTTTCGTAAAATTACTATCTATTCCTTAATTCAAGTTCAACTCAATGTCATAACTAGGTTCTCCAAAGAAAATAGTTGCCCCAAAAGCGATGGCATATAAAGCTGCAGGCGGAATTAGGATGGTTTTCACCCATGAAAATTTACCTGTTTTTATTTCTTTAACTTCAGATAACATATACCATTCAGATTTCCTATTCGTATTCTTAATCATAATAGTGTCTGAGTAATATGTAATGAACTTTCCTTTATTTTTTTTATCATTCATGATAAGTTTAACTCGTTCACCTTGTTCAAAAGAACTCAAATCTCTATCTATAGACTTATAACTATAACAGCTTGAAAAAACCATTAACCACGTCAACACAAATACTTTTGTTTTCATTTTATCTTTTTTTTCAAAATTATCTTCACTTTTAAAACCTAAAGCCATAAGAAATTCCGCCCCATGGTATTATTCGGATTGGATCATCATTAAAAAATACAGGATTGAAGGTGATTTTTAGAAAGCCATTGTTTTTGAGAAAATATTTTCTGTAGCCAATAGCGGGGAGAAAAAAGCCTCTTGTATCTTCTTTATCACTTTCAAATAAAAAAGTATAGTTAATACCCAATTCTAGATAATTTTGATTTCCTAAATCTTCTAAAAAATAGATTCCGGTAGGTACTGTGACCCCCCCATAATCCCATGTGACAACATAACCTAAACCTGCTCGTAAATTAAAAGGTGACTTTGGGGTTATTTGGCGCTCATAATTGACTGAAACTAATGGTCCTGCTCCACCTAGCTCTAAATACAATAAACTCTCTTGTGAAAATCCACAAAGTGTAAAAACTAAGCAAGGAATAAATAGTAATCTCTTCATGATTTTTATTTATTTGGTTTGACCCAAATCTATAAGTCATATAAAGAAAGACTATCCGAAAAACTCTAGTTGACAAAAAATAGGATATACTTTTATGTATTCAAATTTGTATTGCGAAACTCTGAAGGTGTTTTAGAAGTAACCCTTTTAAAAGCTGTATAAAAAGTTGATTTTGAATTAAATCCACATTCTAGACCAATGGCCACTATAGTGTAATTATCAAAATCCGCATCAAGTAAGATGTCTTTAGCCTCAGCTACTCGCAGGTGGTTTATATAATCTGAAAAATTAATACTGTTAGAATTTATAGTCTTTGATAAGGTACTCACGCCAACACTTAACTCTGAAGCTACCCAATCTAAGCTCAAATTAGGATTCAAATACGATTTGTTTAAAACAATATATTCTTCAAATCGCTCAAACAATGACTTTTCTATTTTAATCTCTTGATGCCTTTCAATATCTCCAGATTCCTTATTTACCTGTCTCGAATTAATAACCTTTCGTAGCTTGATACGATCTTTTAACAGCGTATATTTCAAAAAACCTTGATACGCCACCCAGTAAATTAGAATACTAGAACATAATCGTAAGGGATAATAGGAATATGGGGCTTGGATGGTTTTAGAAAACGTATTCAGTGCTATCGCTAAAAACCAAAATAAGAATACAAAACCTCCCAACCTTAAAAACAGTTGAACCCATTTCAAATTATCATAAAACAAAATTTCATGATATAACGACTTATGTTTTCTTAAAATATTTATAGACACTACGTATAGTACTAGGGAATAGCCTAGGGCAAAAACATCTTCAATTGCATGATAAAATTTTAATGTGGATAATGAAATATCTCCTTGTGCCACTTCATTAATTAATACAAACCTTGCAATGAGCGCCATAAGGAATAATAATATGGATAGAAAAATTAAAGGGCTTTTCTTTTTCTCAATCTCTAAATAGTGGATTAGAAAAGAATAGAACATAGGTACAATTAAAATATACCAAGGTAATGTTGTAAAACTAAAGTTTGGATTATCGTTGAGCAACTCATTCCTTTCCAGCAACCATGATTGTAAATTATTTAATGATAGAAAGAGAACAAATAAATTGAGAAATAATACTGGTCTTTCTATTTTTCTTCTTAAAGCAAAAGTTCCAAAAATGAAAATAAAACCTTGTACCGCTCCGATAATCAAAAGAAGATTAAAAAGACCGGATACACTCATGACTTCAAATTTGAGTGATTAAGGAGTTCATTTCTAATAATTCTTCAATATAGCCACGCTCATTAGATAGCCTTGGAATCTTATGTTGCCCCCCTAACTTATTCTGCGTTTTTAGCCAGTCATAAAAGAGGTTCTCTCGAGCTATATGCACTTTTGGCATTCTAAGGGTAATATTATTATAACGTTTTGCCTCGTAATCAGAATTCAATGCTTTCAATGCATTATCTAAAACCTCCGTAAAGTAGCCTAAGTTTTCAGGTTTTTTTCTAAACTCTATAATCCACTCATGCGCCCCTTTTTCATTATCCTTCATAAAAATAGGTGCCGCAGTGTATTCTTTGATTTCAGCGCCGGTTTTTAGACAGACTTGTTTCAAAGCTTCCTCCGCATTTTCAATAATCAATTCTTCACCAAAAGCATTGATATGATGTTTTGTCCTACCCGTTATTCTGACTCGATAAGGGTTTAACGAAGTAAACCGAACCGTATCACCAATTTTATAGCGCCAAAGACCAGCATTGGTAGTAATGATTATAGCATAGTTAACACCTGTTTTTACGTCCCAGAGTGGTATGGCCCTTTCTCCTTCTAAACCATAAAGACCCATAGGAATGAACTCATAAAAAATTCCGTAATCAAGCATTAACAATAGGTCCTCTGAATTGTTTCTGTCTTGAATGGCAAAAAATCCTTCAGATGCATTATAAGTTTCGTAGTAATTAAAACGTTTTCTTGGTAGCAATTTTTTATACTGCTCGCGATAAGGAGCAAAACTGACTCCACCATGAAAATAAACTTCCAGATTTTCCCAGATTTCAAAAAGGTGGTTCTTCCCCGTTTTTTCAATCACGTTGTTCAATAAGACCAACATCCAAGAAGGAACTCCTGCAAGACTGGTAACATTTTCTTTGATACTTTCTTCAATAATAGCCTCAAGCTTAGATTCCCACTCGCTCATTAAAGAAACCTTGCTACTAGGTGTGCTACTATACTCAGCCCAAAGCGGCATATTATCAATCAGAATCGCCGATAAATCACCAAAAAAGGTTCCGTTATCTTCATACAACTCTTTACTGCCTCCTAAACGTAAACTCTTGCCTGTAAATAACTGGGAGTTTTCATTATTGTTCAAATACAAACACAATAAATCTTTGCTTGACTTATAATGGCAATCTTCTAAAGCTTCTGTGCTAACAGGAATAAACTTGCTTTTAGCATTAGTAGTTCCGCTGCTCTTTGCAAACCATTTGATTTGTGTCGGCCAAAAAATATTGTCTTCTCCCCTACGCGTACGCTCAATGGTTGGCGCTAAGCTTTCATAGTCTTGTATGGGTACGCGTTCAGCGAATTCTTCATAAGACTTAATGGATTCAAAACCATGTTCTTTACCTATTGAAGTATTTTCAGCAAAAGCCACCAATTGGGTCAATACCTCTTTCTGAACATCTAATGGATATTTTAAAAACAGTTCAATTTGATGATACCGTTTTTTAAGCAACCAAGAAGCAATAGAATTGAATAATGGTATTGGCATTTTAGGTATATTTAAAGCGTAAGGCTTACTAGCTAAAATACGAATTCATAATTAAGAAAACACATAACATGCTATACGAAGGTGTTTTGCGGAAAATGCGAACTGAAATGGGCAATCCCATTCAATATTTTTTAGTTTTTGAAAATGACTTTATCAACTTTAACCAAGTATTGAATAAAACGCTAAAACTTGAATTTATTAAGTTTCAGTGCTTGAACTGCGGTAGAGATCGTAAAATTTATCGCCAAGGGTTCTGCCAAAGCTGTTTTTTTGAAACTCCCGCCGCAGGTGATTGGATTATGAAACCAGAACTAAGCACCGCGCATTTGGATAAGGAAGACCGAGATTTGGAATATGAAAAACGTGTGCAATTACAACCCCATATTGTTTATTTGGCAAATTCAAGTAATGTAAAGGTAGGCGTAACTAGAAAAGCCCAAGTACCCACACGATGGATAGACCAAGGTGCACATGAAGCTATTGAAATTGTGGAAGTTCCTAACCGTTATTTAGCTGGTATTACTGAGGTAGCTTTAAAAAACCATGTAGGCGATAAAACCAATTGGCGTAAAATGCTACAAAATAACATTGAAGATCTAAACTTAGTAGAATGGCGTGACAAGTTAAAAACTCATATCCCAGATGAAGCGGCTGAATATTTTATCACTTCAAATACCGAAACCAATCTAGAATTTCCAGTACTGCAATACCCAGATAAAGTGAAGAGTTTAAATCTGGATAAAACACCAAGCTTTGAAGGCGTGCTCAAAGGCATCAAAGGGCAATATCTCATCTTCGAAGACCAAACTGTTTTTAACGTGCGGGGGAGCGAAGGGTATTATGTGGGAATTGATATCAACTAAATTTAATTTAAATATTATGAAGTCAATAAATTTATTTCTAATACTACTATCTGTTTTTGTTTTCTCTTCTTGCAGAACAAAAAAAAAGGAAACTGTTGTAGTAGAAAAATTTCAATTTGCTACTCCTGATGAAGTAGGAATGTCTTTAGACAGTCTAGCCAAAATAGATGAAATGGTTATGGAATTTGTTGAGAGTAAAAAGTATCCTGGAGCAGTGACACTTATCGCTAAAAATGGTAAAATCATTTATGAGTCTGAAGTAGGTTGGTCTGATTCTACAAGAACAGAACCATATCGAAAAGACCATTTATTCAGAATGGCATCTATGACAAAACCCATAGTTTCTGTAGCTGCAATGCAATTGGTTGAAGCAGGTAAATTAAAGTTAGATGACCCAGTTGGCAAGTACATTCCCTCATTTATGGAGACCGAAGTATTAACAGATTTCAATGCTATAGACACTACATGGACTAGCACTACTACTGAGGACATACCAACTGTACATCAATTACTTACCCAAACGGCTGGGGTACCCTATGGATTTATGAATCCACCAGTAAATGGTGCTATTCTTGCAAAACATGGCGTACCAGACTTAAGTACTCACTTATCAATGACCATTGAAGAAACTGCTGCTAAATTAGGTGACCTGCCACTTATGCATGAACCTGGCGCACAATGGATGTATGGTCTTAATACTGATGTTTTAGGTCGCGTTGTCGAAGTAGCTTCTGGTATGAAGTTAGATGATTATATCCGTGAAAACATTACCAAACCAATAGGAATAGAAAAGCTCGATTTTTACTTTAATGATTCGCTAACCAATAAACTTACCAAAGTATTTTTAACTGGTCAAGATGGTCTGGTTATGCAAGCACCCCAAAATATGGGGCCATTCTATATTCCAAATTATCCCACAGAAGGAGCTAAAACCTATTTATCGGGCGGAAGCGGAATGACCGGCACAGCCAGAGATTATTTCTTGTTTTGCCAAGCGATGCTCAACGATGGAAAATTGGGTAGCTCTCAAATTTTAAAACCAGAAACTGCTCAGTTAATGCACAAAAATCAATTAGATACTATTAGCTTTCCGTGGGGCACAGGTAGTTTTGGCTATGGTTTTCATGTTGCAGAAGGCGAAACCTCAAGACCTGATGGCACCTATAGTTGGGGAGGAGCTTTTAGCACTACTTTTTGGATTGACCCCAAAAACGAACTCATAGTAATTCAGCTTAGGCAAGTTTTGCAATCGCCACATAACCCAGAAATTGATGGTAAACTGGAAGAGCTTGTTTACAATGCATTAAAGAAATAAATACATCGATTTAAAAACCAAAGTTATTCACGCCATTCTAATTGAGCAGCTTTTAAATCAGTAATAAAATCAGAATCTGACCACATTTTAGATAGCATGGCATGGGCCAATATACGCGATGCCTCATCATCACTTGGGTAATGTATACCCATAATCTCTCGTGATTCTCCTATTTCATACGCTAGTGCTAAAAAAGCATTTCGCTTTGATGGGATTAATTCACTCCAAGTAAAAGCGTGTAAATAGGCCCATAAAGTATGCCCACTTGCAAAAGAGGGAGAACCCATTATTTGTAAAGGCTCTAATTTTGGTTCCAATTCATAAGGTCTTGGGCGTAACAAATGATATTTAATGGTAAACTCCATTAAACGCATATCATTTGTAATTCCTTTTAAAAGTTTAGTCGTTGCCGGGTAGTTTTTAGCTGTAACGTGCTGCCCGATAACTTCTCTACCTTTAAAAAATAAATAATTCAGGTTTTGGGTATGGTTTTGATGGTCTTTCATCACATCTACATGTGGCCAATACCCGACTGGGGCCAGAACCTCGGCAGCTCTTACTTCTTGTTCTTTGGTGCGTTTATCTTGCCATTCCAACAAAAAGTCAAGCTCTGCTCTTGTTTGCTCTGAACTATTTGCAGGGAATTGCAATAAACTCTTAAACTCTTCAACTTGCATTTCAGATAAATAAGCTGGCTTTGTCATCGTGTATAATAGCGCAACGGGATTATAGCTAGCCACTGGAAATCGCATTCTATCTAAAGCGCTTCTTTCTGCATTTGGTAGTGCGCTCAATTTCTTTAAAGATGCGTAATGATTCGTTGCAGTCTCAAACGGATGTAATTCTTGAGAGACACATAGCGAAGTTTGAATAAGAACTAGGAATAAGATGATATCTTTCATACACATAAATTTTATATATCGTTTATAAGCGATATACGAATATAAATAAAACAACTGATTATTAAACTATAATTTTAAACTATTCTCGAATGATTTTAGAATTGAGCGATTCTGTAAAAAAACTTAAAAGCTCTGTATTAATATAATAATGTGTAAACTTATCCTTGCGCTCTGTAATCACTAATTCTGAATCCTTCATGATTTTCAAGTGCTGCGATATTGTAGACTGAGAGTAATCAAACATTTCTACCAAATCTTTATTACAAGTAATATTGTCCACTCCTTTTCCATTGTTCTTGCTTAGAAGGTAACGCACCAATGCCACGCGCAATGGATGTGCCAACGCATTTGCAAGTTTTGCAAGGTCATAGTCTTCTTCAACAATATATTTACTTGAAATTTCGGCTCTTATTCGCATTCATACTTGTTTAAAGTAAAGATACGATATTGTCCAAGTAGGTATTTCACAACCTGGAAAGTATTTCAGACGCAGAACTTACTCCATTTAATGAAGTAGTTAACTCCTAATTAACGGTATCCTTTTTCTTCTTTTTACCTCCTAAAAGTCCACCTAAAATATTTTTGGCAGCATCTTTAACTGCATCATTATTTTGGGTAGAATCTGTTTTTACGGAATCTTTCTCTTTATTTCCCAATAATTCTCCTAAAACATCAGAAGCCGAAGTCTTGGTTGAGTCCGTTTTGGTGGAATCTTTTTTATTACCCAATAATCCACCTAAAAGATCTGTTGCCTTATCCTTCCCCTGGTTAAGCAACTTTTGTTTTTGAATTTCTATCAAACGCTTCGTCAAATCGGTTACACCAGATTTTAGGTCTGTGGTAATATTCGGACTCTTGTAATTACCCCCAATATTTGCCGTAACAGGAATGGTCAAATCTTCTAAACTTTGGTCATCTAATTTGGCAATCATGGCATTTACTTCATTTCCTAAATATTTTGAGGGCACATCCAAGACTGCTTTATATTGTAGTTGCTTATCAAAAGTATGGCTACCATGAATTTTAATGGCTACGTCTTTATAATTAACAGCAAATGGCTTTACTCTTACAGTTCCATTTTCAAATGAAATCGCAGTTTTTAAGTCCTTTAAATCCAAAGCATCTACATCTATAAAAGTAAAACTATTATTCAGAGCATTTAAAACTGGCGCATCTTTTGTAGTCACCTTTGTCGCCAATAGTTCTCCGACCAAATCACCTGTTAAAGTGGCTAGGTTCGGCGTCATATCATCTTTTAAATTTCCAGAAAGCTTCACGGTAGAATTTAATTTTCCTTGCAAGGCTTGTGCTACCGGAGCCAACACTTTAAATAAATCCATGGCTTTAAAAGATTCACTTATTTTAAAACTATCCATTCCCAAGGCCATATCAAAGGTAGAAACGTCTCCTTTAGTAGATACAGAACCATTCATATTTAGTTTACCTTCAAACAACTCAGAGCTTAAGTTTTCAACTGTTGCTTTTTCATCTTTTATGCGTAATTGACCTGAAACATTTTTGAGGTTTAAATTGTCATAAATAACGGTAGTCGCATTGGCATCGATAGTGGCATCTAAAAAAGAAGGTATTTTAATTCGTTCCGTTGAAGGAGTATTATTATTATTTTCAGATTCGATTTCTTCTATCATAAAATCATTCATGGCAAACGTGTTGGAATTCAACTTAAAATTTCCTTCCACGTTTTCATCGTTAAATACAAAACCTAATAAATTATTGATGGTGCCAGTGGCCTTAAAGTCGGTTTGCCCTGTTTTGCCTTCAAAAGAATTTAAGGCAACAGTTTTTGGGTTAAAAGTAACTGAAGCATCATTTATTGCAACCGGATTTTTCAACTCCTCAGAAGTATATTTAAAATTGGTGAGATTTAATTTACCACTTGTTTTCGTTTTTTCATATTGTTTATTTTCAATGGACCCCATATCAAAAGAAGTTGTCACATCAGCATTTAGTAATCCCGATAAATCAAAATCAGTAGGTACAGGATAAGCCTTAGAAATGTTAGCCAAATTCATTTTACCATCCGCATGAAGATTTACCTTGGTATTGCCCAAAAGGTCTCTAATCTTCGCATTCAAATTGAATTTATCTTCATCAATCTGAAATGAGAGTCTATTTATATTGACATAAGTATCTTCTATAACCCCTGTTTCGTTATTGATTTCTGTATCAATAAATACATTCTTCACCGCTTTAGGCAAATCGGGATATTTAAAAGAAGCGTTTTTAGAATTGATTTTGATTTCAAAAGCGGGAATATGGTCATCATCAACCAACCCCTTAAATTGCCCGTTTACCTCAAAATTACCTGTTGTGGTTACATTTTCGATGTTACTGGCATACGCCTCTGGAATAACCCCTAAAAAATTTTTAAAGTCAGAAGAAGGTGTTTTAAAAGTGATATCAACTTCTTGATTCTCTTCATTGACCTTTACAGAACCATCAAAAACCAATTCCAATTGATTTACCAGCGCTTTATTCTCTAAAAAAGTATACTTATTCGTTTGAAGGTCAATTCCGATAAGTGCATCTAAAGAAATGGTATTGTCTTTTAGATATTTAGTACTATCCATTTCAAAAGACACCAATGCATCTGTTTTCGTTTGTAGTTTAGAGTTTTCCAAAGATAAATCACCGGAACCGGAATGATTCATTTCTGAAATCACTAAATGCATACCTGTAGCAAAATCATCATAGATAACTTCTGAATTGGTTAAACCATATGATTGAAGATCTAAATTAAAACCAGTATTGACATCATCGGTAACCTCTGATTGAATAGTTTCATTAGGAATTGCAATATCATAATTCGCATTCTCTTCTTCATCTACTTTGATGTGTAGTTTCGCTTTATCTAAAGTCAAACTCTTAATAGCAATAGGCTCATCAGCACTTTTAAACAATTCCTTAATCGACATTTCTAGCGCTAAGTCACCAGCAGAAAATAAAGTATCCCCTTCAAAAGGTATCTTATTCACCAATGAAATACCCTTCAAATCAACATACGCGTCAGGAAAGCTTTTGATAAGGCTAAGCTTTGCCTCTTCAAAGTTGAGGGAAGCATTTATGTTTTGATTCACTTTATTCTTGATAATATCTGCAATCTTTCCTTCAAGAAAAATAGGAATCGCAATCAACGCTGTCACAAGCAGTACCAGTATGATACCTATAATTTTAAATAGCTTCTTTTTAGATTTCTTCATCATCATTTGGGCTTTAAAACAAATTAACGGAAGCGCTTTAATCTAGGTGTATTTCTTCTCCTATTTTTAAGTTAAATCTTTTGCGCATTAGATATACGAACAAATAAAGCAAAGGGGTGTCGAAAAGGGCAATAAATATTTTAAATACGAATCCACTTATGACCAAACCATAGAAAAGCTCCCATGGAATTTCACCAAAAGAACACAGTAAAAGCACCACAGTAAAAGTGTCGATAAACTGAGAAGAGAAGGTAGAAAAATTGTTTCGAAGCCAAAGATATTTACCCTTGGTCAAACGTTTCCAGAAATGATAAATCTGAATATCAACAAACTGCGCTAGTAAATATGCCATCATAGAAGCAAAAACGGCTACAATGGTATTTCCGAAAACTTCAGAAAACATCGTGTTTGTAACTGGAGACCAATCTGTAGCTGGCACGGCTGAAGCTGTGTATACAATGGCCAGTGAAAAGAAGGAAGCAAAAATACCGGCAATCACAACCTGGTTAGCCTTCTTTTTTCCAAAGATTTCGGAGATTAAATCTGTAATTAAAAAAGTAATAGGGTAGGGTAATATACCAACAGATATTTCAAATAAAGATGCTCCAAACAGTTCAACATCACCAAAAGGCTGCCAATAGAAAAACTTTTGAAATATAAGATTTGATACTACCAAAGAAGTTATAAAAAGTGCTCCGAGGTATAAGTAAATTTGAAACGCAAATTGTTTGTCTTTTTGCGTCATGAAGTTATTTTATATTAAGCGTGTAAGGCATTCGAGTTTGAATTCCCTTTTTTTCTGTAACTCCTTTGATTTCCTTTAGCGTTTGATACACCTCATCACCCAATTCTTCTTTAAAAAAGGCTTCTCCAACTTTAGCTTTGGCACTGCCTAAATCTTCCATCAATCGTTCAAAATCTGATTTGTATTTTGGGTATTTACGAATTCCAAAATTTTCCAGTTCAACCATCTCAGCTGCCGCTTCAATAGCATCATCTAAATTTCCAATTTCATCAACCAAGCCAAGGTTTTGCGCATCTACACCACTCCAAACGCGACCTTGGGCAATTTCATTCACTTGTTCTACAGTCATATTACGACCAGCAGCTACTCGTTCTAAAAAAGTGTCGTATGTATTTTCAATACCCTCAAGTATTTGATTTCTAAAAGAGTCAGACATCGGTTCAAATAAGGAATAATCAATTGAATTTTCATTGGTTCCAACTTGCTCTGCATTGATTCCGATATCAGCTGCCAATTCAGTTATATTAGGTATAGTTCCAAAGACGCCAATAGAACCCGTTATAGTTGTGGGTTCAGCAAAAATCTTATCAGCACCAGCGGCAATGTAATAGCCTCCAGAAGCGGCCACATTACCAAAAGAAACCACTACTGGCTTTTCTTTTTTGGTCAATTCAATTTCCCTCCAAATAATATCTGATACTAAAGCACTACCACCCGGTGAATCTACTCTCAATACTATTGCCTTAATATTATCATTGTCCCGCGCTTTCTTTAGGGCTTTATTGATTGCGCCTTGTCCTAAAAAGTCTTTACCACCTTCACCATACAGAATCTCTCCTTGTGCAAAAATTACTGCTATTTTACTTGTACCAGAACGTATTGTTTTGGTACTGGATATTGTGGTGTAGTCATTTAAGGATACATAGTTAATTTTATCATCTACTTCAATACCTAATTGCTCTCGCAGCATATTCTCATACTCATCAAAGTAAAAATTACCATCTATCAAACCAGTAGCAACAGCATACTTTGGCATACGCCCACCAAGCGTGTCGGCAATAGTATTTAAATTGGCTAAATCAATATTCCTATTTTCAGAAATATCATCTAACATACTGGTCCAAATAGAAGTGATAAGTTCTTTAATTTGAGAACGGTTCTCGTCGCTCATGGTATTTGAAAGAAAAGGCTCAACAGCGCTTTTATATTTACCATGACGAATGACTTCCATTTTTACTCCAGACTTTTCTTGTAAATCTTTATAATACAGCACCTCTGATGCCAATCCCTTAAAGTCTAAAGCTCCTTGCGGATTTAAATACATTTCATCTGCAACACTAGCCAAATAGTAATCTTTTTGGGTGTAAAAATCTGAATAGGAATAGACAAACTTACCAGATGACTTAAATTCTTTCAAAGCCCTTCTTATTTCTTGTGTTTGTGCAAAACCAGCCTGCAAAAAGCTAGTATTTATACTGATGCCTTTTATCTTACTATCGTTTTGCGCAATGGCTATGGCATGCAAGATTTCATCAAGACCCTGACCTTCTTCAAACAAAGAACCAAATGGGTCATCAGCATTTTTTCCTAAATAATCACTGATAGGTTCTGTAAAACTTAATTCTAAAATACTGTTTGACTTTATAGTTGCCCCATCATTAGAACTGCCCACTAAGGCCGCAAAAATGAAAAACATAACAAACATAATTCCGAAAGCAATAAGACAACCTATAATGGCTGCCAGCAGATTTCTTAGAAACTTCATCGCAATAATTTTATAAGACATCAAAGATAACTATTGTCATATTGTTTTGCTTACTTTGTTCGCACAATCATGGTGAAACAAAGAATCACATACCTTTCTATTGGCAGTAATCTTGGTAATCGTTTTTTGAATATCCAAAGGGCTATATTTCAATTTAATACTGGTGATTCTTCTGTTCATAAAGTTTCAGCTGTTTATGAAAATCCCGCTATTGGTTTTGAGGGTGAAGATTTTTTAAATGCCTGTTTTTCAATTTACACCAGTTTATCGCCGTATAAGCTATTAGAGCTGATTACTAAAATTGAAAATAACTTTGGTCGTGAACGCAATTTAGAAGGCAAATACTCTTCACGAACCATCGATTTAGACATTTTGTATTATGAAAATTTAGTGGTCAATGAAGAAAACCTCATCATCCCCCACCCTAGGATGACCCAACGCAATTTCGTCTTAAAACCACTAGCCGACATAGCGCCTCAATTTTACCATTCAATACTAAAAAAAGATACTAGAAATTTGTTACAAGAATGTAAAGATGATAGTCCACTAAACAAAACGGGGCAAAGTTTACATACTTCAAGAACCTCATTATTTAATCAACTTCAGTTTTTATCTATTGAAGGAAACATTGGAGCGGGCAAGACGACGCTGACCAAAATGATTGCAGAAGAATTTAATGCCAAACTGGTTTTAGAGCGTTTTGCTGATAATCCATTTTTACCCAAATTCTATGAAGATCAGAGTCGTTATGCGTTTCCGTTAGAAATGTCCTTTTTGGCAGATCGCTATCAACAATTTACAGATGACACATCACAATTTGACTTGTTTAAAAATTTTATGGTGAGCGATTATGACATCTTTAAATCATTGATTTTTGCAAAAGTTACCTTACAAAAAGAGGAATTTGAACTTTATAAGAAGGTTTTCAATTTTATGTACAAGGAAGTTAAAAAGCCTGATATTTACGTTTACTTATATCAAAGCACGGAGCGACTTTTAGAAAACATCAAAAAACGCGGACGGGACTATGAACAGGGTATAACAGGGGAATATCTTGATAAAATCAACCGAGGATATTTAGATTTCATAAAAAGTCATCCGCAACAAGCTACGCTTTTGATTGATTTAGGTAATCTTGACTTTGTTGCTAATAAGACTGATTATGAATACCTACTGGAACGTATTGAATCTAAACTGATTGAAGTTTTGCATTAAGATAATTTTTAGAAATTATTTGGATATAACGAATGGTTTTTATTTATTAGCACCCTGTTAAAGCAGAAACTAACTAACTCAAACTATATGTTATGCCCCTGACGCAAGTCGGGGGTTTTTTTTAACCCCTCCCATAAGTCCCTAAATCAGAAGAGGGCAGAGAATTTTTAAACTGCTAAATGTTTAACTGTTCAGTTTAGCCCAAAAATCCCAAATAACCACTCCGGCACTTACTGAAATATTTAAGGAGTGTTTGGTTCCAAACTGCGGAATTTCAATCACCTCATCGCTGGCAGAAACCACTTCTTGAGAAACCCCTTTTACCTCATTACCAAAAACTAGGGCATAGGTTTCGCCTTTGCTAGTTTTATAATCATGAAGCATTTTTGCATTTTCGGCCTGTTCAATTGAAAGTACTTTTATACTCTTTGATTGTAGTTCTTGAACCAGCTCAAGAGTATCTTCTCTGTATTCCCATTCCACACTTTCTGTCGACCCTAAGGCTGTTTTTCGAATATCTTTATTTGGGGGTGTAGCAGTAATTCCACACAAAAAAATCTTTTCAATCAGAAATGCATCTGCTGTTCTAAAAACAGAGCCAATGTTATTCAAGCTTCTAATATTATCTAGAATGATGATTAAAGGCGTTTTATTAGCCTTTTTAAATTCATCGACATTTAGCCGTTCTAATTCGCTGTTGGCAAGCTTACGCATTTATTTATCCACTTTTAGCCTTGAAATATTAACAAAGGTTCAAGAACAGAAGGTTAGTTTATATTTTACACAAAATTAAACTTTTCGATTTGAGCAAAGCATCAAAACCAAAAAAGGTCACCCCTTTAATGCAACAATATAATACCATCAAGACTAAACATCCTGATGCCTTATTATTGTTTCGTGTGGGTGATTTTTATGAAACTTTTGGTGATGATGCCATTCGTGCTGCTGAGATACTGGGCATTGTTCTAACCCATAGAAACAATGGTGGCGATAAAACGGAGCTAGCCGGTTTTCCGCACCACTCTTTAAATACGTATTTGCCCAAATTGGTCAAAGCAGGTTTACGAGTAGCGATTTGCGACCAATTAGAAGACCCCAAACAAACGAAGAGCATTGTAAAACGAGGGGTTACAGAATTGGTGACGCCCGGTGTTGCCTTAAATGATGATATTTTAAATGCAAAAACTAACAACTTTTTAGCAGCCGTTCATTTTGGCCGTACAAAACTGGGAATTTCTTTTTTAGACATTTCAACTGGAGAGTTTTTGACCTCAGAAGGATCGCCAGAGCAGATAGATAAGTTGCTTCAAAATTTTGGGCCCAATGAAATTTTAGTCTCAAAAGCCCATAAAAAAGAGTTTGTATCCATTTTTGGAAGTCAACTACATTCCTTCTTTCTTGAGGATTGGATTTTTCAAGAAGATTATGCCAACGAAAGCTTAACCAGTCATTTTAAGACAAAAACACTTCAAGGTTTTGGAGTTCAGCATTTACAGCACGGCATTATCGCTTCTGGAGCAATTTTACATTATTTGTCTGAAACACAGCACAGACAATTACAACATATCAATACGCTACAACGTATTGCAGAAGAAGAATATATTTGGATGGACCGCTTTACCATCCGAAATCTAGAATTGTACCAGTCTACCAATTTAAATGCGGTGACTTTGCTTCAAGTCATTGACAAGACTATCTCCCCTATGGGAGGTCGTTTATTAAAGCGATGGTTGGCACTTCCGCTTAAGAACAAAGAAAAAATTCAAGACCGGCATCAAATCGTTTCTTTTTTAAAAGAAGAAGAAACGCAGTTGCAAAAATCACAACATTGGATTAAGCAAATGGGCGATTTAGAACGTCTAATTTCAAAAGTAGCTACTGGTAAAATTAATCCGAGAGAGGTTATTCAGCTTAAAAACTCTTTAGAAGCTGTTGTTCCTATTAAACAATTGGCAACGGAAAGTTCAAATCCTGCTTTGAACACTATCGGAAACCAACTTTTTTCTTGCGATGAACTACGCGAAAAAATTAAGGAAATGGTGAATGAAGAAGCCCCTATCAACATTGCTAAAGGTAGTGCTATAGGTCAAGGGTATTCTGAAGAATTGGATGAGTTAAGAGGTTTAGCATTTTCTGGAAAAGATTATTTGGATAAGATGTTGCAACGAGAAACCGAAGCAACAGGAATAACTTCTTTAAAAATAGCCTCAAACAATGTATTTGGCTATTATATTGAAGTCCGTAACAGTCATAAGGACAAAGTACCAGAAAACTGGATTCGCAAGCAAACCTTGGTGAATGCCGAACGTTACATTACAGAAGAACTAAAAGAATACGAGGCGAAAATTTTAGGTGCGGAAGAGCGTATTTATAGTTTGGAGCAGCAACTCTTTGAGCAGTTATTGGTTTGGATGCAGGCCCATATCAAAGAAGTGCAACAAAATGCACAATTGATAGCCCAATTAGATTGCTTATGTGGCTTCGCTCAATTGGCAAAAGACAATAATTATGTGTTACCAGAAATGGATGATTCCACTAGTCTGGAAATCAAAGATGGGCGTCACCCTGTTATAGAAAAGCAACTTCCTCTTGGTGAGAGTTACATTACTAATGATGTTGTATTGAATCGTGAAGACCAACAAATCATCATGATTACAGGGCCTAACATGAGTGGTAAATCAGCTATTTTAAGGCAAACTGCACTAATTGTTCTTTTGGCACAAATGGGAAGTTTTGTACCGGCTGCGTCGGCTAAAATTGGAGTCGTAGATAAAATATTTACCCGCGTCGGCGCTAGTGACAATATTTCGATGGGAGAATCAACTTTTATGGTTGAGATGAACGAAACGGCATCTATTCTGAACAACCTTTCAGAACGTAGTTTGGTTCTGTTAGATGAAATAGGGAGAGGAACCTCAACGTATGACGGAATATCAATTGCTTGGGCCATTTCTGAATATTTACATGAACATCCTTCAAAAGCAAAAACGCTATTTGCCACGCATTATCATGAACTCAATGAAATGACCAATACTTTTGGTCGTATTAAAAACTTTAATGTCTCCGTAAAAGAATTAAAAGACAATGTCTTATTCTTACGCAAATTAGTTGCTGGGGGTAGTGAACACAGTTTTGGTATTCATGTTGCAAAAATGGCTGGTATGCCACAGCAAGTGGTTCAAAAGGCTAGTAAAATGCTTAAAAAGTTAGAAAAGTCGCATTCAGGTGAAGAAATTACAGGAAAACTGCAATCTGCTCAAGATGAGATGCAACTGAGTTTTTTCAATCTCGATGATCCATTATTGGAAGAAATTAAAGAAGAGATTCTACATTTAGATATTGACACGCTAACGCCTGTTGAAGCTTTAATGAAATTAAACGAAATCAAACGTTTGTTAAGTAAAAAGAATAAAGCTAGTTCTTAAATAATCGTTCAATACTTAGTCAAATAAGTTTAATCTTTTCATTTAAAAATTCTTTTAGATTTAAAGAAATATACTAAATTTGCATCCGCACTTGATAAAAGTGCTACGTTCATTAAAATGCGAAAATAGCTCAGCTGGTAGAGCATCACCTTGCCAAGGTGGAGGTCGCGGGTTCAAGTCCCGTTTTTCGCTCAAAAAAACGCTGCTGGGCAGCGTTTTTTTATTTAAGTCCTGTCTTGCCTTTGGCAGACACGCTCGAGTGGTGGAATTGGTAGACACGCCGGACTTAAAATCCTGTGGGCATTAGCCCGTGCGGGTTCAAGTCCCGCCTCGAGTACCAATAACCCTGTTAATCAATTGATTTTCAGGGTTTTTTTGTTAGTCAACCGATGGCTAACAATTGTATTATTCCCTAATAAACATGTCATTTATTGTGAAGTCAGGTCTTCCAGAATCATCTTTATAGGTACATTCAGTCTTTATGAAAAGATTCTGCCCATTTGATGAAATGTATTGATAGTTTTCAGAAAAACCATGATCCCATAATATTTCAATTTTCCCTGTTTTTCGTTTTATATTATTGGAAGATTTTTCACCCCAATAGCAATCCTGAGGTGAACAGGCACCCCATATTTTGACAAAGAATTTACCTTCATCATATTTGATTTCACACCTTGTTATATTTCTAGTACTCTCATCTTCATTAACCCAAGTGCCAATCAAGAACTCTTTTTTTAAAGTAATGTCTTCAGAATCTTGAAATGAGAATAAGAAAATAATAATGAAGGATAGTTTAAGTATGTTCATAACCATTTTTATTTAATACTACCAAAAATCATCGATAACTCATAAGACTTTGTAATTACTTTATGAGTTTATTTATTCAATAAGAGCTCAAATAGGCACAAAATTATCCTAATCGTCATGGGCTATTCAATAATCAATCAATTATCCAATAAATAAACATCGATTTCTTATATTTAAACTACTTTGATTTTAAAGTCTATACTTGAAAACTACAACCAAATCAACCATATTTAAAAACATAAAAAGCAAGGTCTTATCATATACCCATGTTGATGAAGCTCCCTTAAAATACGCGCTTGACTTTTATAAAATTATCCATTTAAAAAAAGGAGAACGTTTGGTTTCTCCTGGTCAAATCGTTGACCATTTCTACTATTTAGAAAAGGGTTGTATTAGTTTTTACAAAATAGAAGAAGGTGAAATTAAGGTGCTTGAATTCTATACTGATGATGTATTTTTCACAGACCTGATTGCCTACGTAAAAGAAACCAAATCAAATTGTTATTTAGAGGCCACTGAAGACACTACCGTTTTTGCCGTTAAAAAAGAACTTGCCGAAAAATCGTTTCAAAAATCACATCAATTAGAGCGCTTTGGAAGACTATCTATGCAAGAAGCATTTCTTAAAACCTTTAATAGAGTAGATCGCCTAAACAATCGTAGCAATGAAGAGCGTTATTTACGTGTTTTGAACAAACGTCCAGATTTGTTACAACGGGTACCGCAATATTTGATAGCATCTTATTTAGGGCTTACCCCTGTAGGCTTATCTAAACTTCGAAAACGTTTGGGTAAAGGGTGAGTTAAATTCAAGTTCAAAAATAGATTTACTTCGAGAATCTGATATTGTGCTCGACTCGGACTTCTTTAATCTTTTATTTGCCTACTCAATTGTAAATTACTCCAGTAAATAAATAGTCCGGCTGTTATAAACATAAGTACACCATAAACTGCAGGAGCAACAGCATAGGCCGTGTTATTCAATAGAATTGTTGCAATGGTGATACCTAAAGTACCATTTTGAATTCCGCCTTCAATGGTAATCGAGATACGTTGTTTTAAAGAGAGTTTAAAAATATACCCTAAGCCATATCCAACAATCATCGTAAGCGCATTAAGCATTAATGAAACAAGCCCGGCCTCTTCTAAACTAGAAAACAGCAAATCGCGTTCTTTTATAATTACCGCCAACAATACCACTACAAAGAAAATACCTGAGGCTCTTTTTACTGGTTTTTGCATTCGCAATGAAAATTTAGGGCGTTTGTATTTTAAGAACATGCCTAAAGCAACAGGTACTATCACAATAACAAAAACTTGTAAAATAGTCTGTGTTATATTTAGCTGAATCAAGGTGCCATCGCCCAAAACATGCTGCAAGCCTAAATTAATGATAAAGGGTATAGTTAACAGGGTAATAAAACTACAAGCAGCAGTCATCGATACTGAAAGTGCCGTATCACCATTTGCTAAATGGGTTATTAAATTAGAGGTTGGTCCGCCCGGGCAGGCTGCAAGAATAATGATACCTATGGCAATATCTGGCTGTAAAGTAAAGACTGATATCAAAGTAAACCCAACTAAAGGCAATAATACCAACTGGCAAATAAGACCTAATATGATGGCCTTGGGTCGGGTAAAAACGGCAGCAAAGTCATGCAGCCCTAGCGACAAACCCATTCCAAACATAATGATGATTAACGATAGGGCTAAAATGGCATTAGAAATATTATCCATAACTACGAATTCAGTTGGGTTGGTTGATGCTAAAAATAAGGGATTTACTCGATAATCTTTTTTTGAACACCCGAGAGCCTTTACCTATTAGGTTTGCAGAAGTTTTTACCTTCTCAAAATAGGTTTGAAAACTTTTATTAAACGGGTTTAATGAATTTCACACGAATAAGAATTAACTTGAAAGGCAATCTTTTAAAAAGACAAATTTCAAATGGCACAGCAATATTTTGACCTAGATACCCTTAAGTTTCTATTATATCGAGTTCATGATGTACAAGAAGTTTTAGACCAAACGAAATACAGTGATCATGATGTAGCATCTATTGACCTTTTTCTAAATTCTGTAAAAGACTTTTCTGATAAAGAACTTTACCCCTACTTTAAAGAGATGGACGAAAATCCTGCTCATTTTAAAGATGGTGAAATCATTGTACATCCTCAGGTTAATAAATACATGAAAGCTGCGGGTGAAATGGGTTTGCTGGCTGGCAATTTTTCATATGATGATGGTGGCTTACAACTACCCGCCATAGTTAATAATGCATCTACTTTTATTCAAGAAGCGGCAAATAATCATCTGCCTGGCTATATTGGGCTTACCGTAGGCGCAGCAGAATTAATTACCCATTTTGGAAATAAAATGCTTAACGAAACTTACGTATCAAAAATGCTCGAAGGTACTTGGGGTGGCACCATGTGTTTAACCGAACCCCAAGCAGGTAGTTCTTTATCAGACATTATCACCTCAGCAACCCCAGATGGAGACACGTATAAAATACACGGACAAAAAATATTTATTTCGGGTGGTGATTATAAAGGAGCCGAAAACATAGTGCATTTAGTTTTAGCAAGAATTAAAGGTGCACCTGCAGGAACTAAAGGAATATCATTATTTGTAGTACCAAAAAATAGACCTAATACAGATGGCAGTTTAACATCAAACAATGTTCAAACAGTTACCGACTTTGAAAAGATGGGTCAAAAAGGCTATTGCACCACCCATTTGTTCTTTGGTGATAAAGAAGACTGCCAAGGGTGGTTGGTTGGAGAGCCTAACAAAGGCCTCAAATATATGTTCTTGATGATGAATGGAGCTCGTATTGCTGTTGGCAGAGGTGCGACTGCTATAGCAACCGCTGCTTATCATGCCTCTTTGCAGTATGCTAACGAAAGAGCCCAAGGGAGAAAACTATCTAGCACTGGTAAAAAAGATGCACAAAAAGAACAAACCTTAATCATAAATCATCCTGATGTTCGCCGAATGCTTTTACTTCAAAAAGTAATCGCCGAAGGATCATTAAGTTTGGTGCTGTTAACCTCTAAATATCACGATTTTTCTAATTCGCTCGCTGATGAAAATGAGCGTGAAAAATATAGATTATTACTTGAGATTTTGACTCCTATAGTTAAAACCTACCCTTCAGAAATGGGTAAACTAGGTGTTGATAACGGAGTTCAAGTTTTAGGCGGTTATGGTTTTTGTTCTGATTACATACTTCAGCAATATTTGAGGGATATTAGAATTTCAGCTATTTATGAAGGCACCACCGGTATTCAATCGCAAGATTTATTGGGTCGAAAAATAACTATGAATAACGGCAAAGCACTTCAGCTTTTGTCCGAAGAAATTGTAAAAACAATCAAAGCTTGTTCTTCTCATGAATCCTTAGCACCATATGCCCAAAAATTGGGCATAAAACTAGAATTGGCACAACAGGTAATTCAATCTTTAATGGCATATGCCATGAAAGGTGATTACGAGCGCTTTTTAGCTGACGCTTCCCCATTTATGGAATTTTTCAGTACTATTCTTTTGGGCTGGCTTTGGTTAGATATGGGAAAAGAAGCTCAAGAAGCTTTGAATGATGGAAATCAAGAATACAGTTCAGCTTTCTACGAAAGCAAATTACATTCTATGAGATTCTTTTTCAAATATGAACTTCCTAAAACAAGCGGACTTGCCGAAATTTTAATGGATAAAGAATCATTGACTATTGGTTCTGATAATAAGGTGTTTCAGTAAATGGTTGATGGTAAAATTAAATTTTAAATAAATCGAAGTAAAAAATACGCACAGCTTGAAGAGTAAAGCGAATAACAAAAAATATGAGCATAAAAAAGAAATTTGATCTTACTGGAAAAGTGGCCGTAATTACGGGTTCAAGTAAAGGAATTGGTAAAGCTATAGCTCAAGGTTTGGCTGAAAATGGAGCAAAAGTTGTTGTAAGTAGCAGAAAGCAAAATGCTGTTGATGAAGTTGCCGAAAATTTTAAAAGTATGGGACTTGAGGCTATCGGAATAGCCTGCCATATTGGAGATGAAGACCAGCGTAAAGATTTAATCTCTAAAACCATTGCACATTATGGTCGAATTGATATTCTGGTGAACAATGCAGCTATCAATCCTTATTATGGTCCATTAGAAGGTTCAGATGAAGCTGTTTTTGATAAAATCATGAACGTTAATGTAAAAGCACCGTGGCTACTTTCCAACTTAGCTCAAAGTCATATGAAAGAGCAAGGTGGTGGAAGTATCATTAACATTTCTTCGGTAGAAGGAATACACCCTGGTTTTAGATTAGGGCTTTACAGCATGACAAAATCAGCAATGATTATGATGACTAAAAACCAGGCTAAAGAATGGGGTCGTTATGGTATTCGTTCTAACGTGGTTTGCCCGGGTCTTATCAAAACAAAGTTTAGTGAGAGCCTCTGGTCTAATGAAAAACTCATTGCTGGGTATGAACAAATGGTACCTTTAAAACGAATGGCCGAACCAGAAGAAATGGCTGGTTTAGTAATGTTATTAGCCTCCGACGCTAGCTCTTATATGACCGGTGGAGTTTATGCGGCAGATGGCGGATACTTAATTTCAGGATAAACTAAGCTTATGAATTTTGACTACAGCGAAAAATCTATTACACTACAAAAGAAACTAAAGGTATTTTTTGATACTTATATCTCCCCTATTGAAAAAGAAGTAGAAGCTTTTAATCACGATCCGGAGAATGCCTGGAAAAAATGGCCAGGATTGGAAGGTTTAAAGGAAAAAGCAAAAAAAGAAGGTCTTTGGAATTTGTTTCTACCTAAAGCTTATGGTGAATTGAGCGGAGGACTAACGAATTTGGAATATGCCCCTTTAGCAGAAATTATGGGACGAATGACCTGGTCATCTGAAGTCTTTAATTGTAGCCCTCCCGATACTGGCAATATGGAGGTATTGGCAAAATATGGAACGAAGGCCCAAAAAGAAAAATGGTTAACTCCCCTAATGAATGGTGAAATTCGCTCTGCATTTTTAATGACGGAACCTGATGTTGCCTCATCAGATGCTACTAATATTGAAACAGCTATAGTTGCTGATGGAGATGAATATGTAATTACTGGTCGAAAATGGTGGTCATCAGGTGCTATGGACCCCAATTGCAAAATTGCTATAGTTATGGGGAAGACAGATTTTGATGCCCCCAGACACTTACAACAAAGTATGATACTTGTTCCCATGAATACACCAGGGCTTGAAGTGGTCAGACCTCTAAGTGTTTTTGGTTATAACGATTCCCCCGAAGGTCATGCTGAAATCGTATTAAACAAAGTTAGAGTACCTAAAGGAAATTTATTGGTAAGTGAAGGAAAAGGATTTGAAATAGCACAAGGTCGTTTAGGCCCTGGTAGAATTCATCATTGCATGCGTCTTATTGGCATGGCTCAGCGGTCTTTAGAAATCATGTCTAAAAGGGTGACAGAAAGAAAACCCTTTGGCCGAAACTTAGACACCTATAGCAGTATCAGACAAGATATCGCTGCATCAGCTTGTGAAATAGAACAAACCAGATTATTAGTGCTTTCCGCCGCGGACAAAATGGACAAAGTAGGTAACAAAGAAGCCAAAGATATCATAGCCATGATAAAAATTATCGCTCCGAATATGGCTCTTAAAGTGATTGATAGAGCTATTCAAGTTTTAGGAGGTTTAGGCGTTAGTGCTGACACTCCACTTGCCCATTTTTATGCTGGGGCACGTATTCTTAGATTGGCAGATGGCCCAGATGAAGTACATATGAGTCAGTTGGGTAAAAGTGTAATAAAAAAATACTCCTAAATTAAAATATGAGCACAACCAACTATACAAAATCGGTTCGAAAGGGAGAAGAACTTAACGAGGCAAAATTAAAGCAGTTTTTACTGGAGAATGAACTGATTGCTAATCTTAATAGTGAGCTAATCATTAAACAATTTTCAAATGGTTTTTCTAATCTGACCTATCTATTGGAGTTTGAAAATAAGGCCTATGTTTTACGTCGTCCACCTTTTGCAGCACCAAAACGAGGTCATGATATGGGGCGAGAATTTAAGGTTTTACATCATTTGAACTCAATTTTTGATAAGACACCTACCGCATTTGTATACACAGAAAATAGTGATATTATCGGAGCTCCTTTTTATATAATGAGTAAAGTAAATGGTCTTATTTTAACCGCTAAAGAAGCTAAAACACAACAAATTAAACCAAGTGCGTTTCAAACAATTTCAAATACTTGGTTAGATACTTTTATTGAGTTTCATCAAACGGACTACAAAAAAGCAGGGTTAGAAGATTTAGGTAAACCCAGTGGTTATGTAGAGCGACAGGTTAAAAATTGGGGAAAACAATATCTAGCGGCTGCCACAGATGATGTGCCTGCTGCCGAAAAAGTGATGAGCTGGATGCAAGAACATCAACCATTACAATATGACTATACTTTGATTCATAACGATTTCAAATATGATAATGTAGTTTTCAAAGATGATAGTTGGACACAAATCACAGCAATACTAGATTGGGAAATGTGTACGCTTGGTGATCCTTTAATGGATTTAGGAACTTCATTAGGGTACTGGACGACAGCTTTAGACCCAGACTTTATGAAACAAGGCTTACAATCTCCAACAGTAATGGAAGGCAATCCGTCGCGATCAGAAATCGTGCATCAGTATGCTTTAAAAAGTGGTCGAAACGTTGATAACCTTGTCTTTTATTATGCCTACGGACTATTTAAAATTGCGGTTATCGCCCAACAGATTTATTATAGGTTCAAGAATGGACATACCTCGGACCCAAAATTTGCTCATCTGAATAAAGCTTCAGCATTATGTTGTAACACAGCTTGGCAAGCAATTCAAAAAAAACAGATTGATAACTTATTTTAAAAACAATGGGGACCTCAGCATATATAGATATCAATCAAAATCAATTTAAAGCATTTTCAAAATTGGATTCCCAAGAACCTGTGGTAATGCTGAACTTTTTAAGGTTTAAAAAAGTAGTATCTGAAACCGGAATTTCTGGTGAAGAAGCATATCAGGAATATATGAAAGCTGCGATGCCATTTTTTAATGAAGCAAATGCCGAAGTCCTATTTTTTGGAGAACCTAAACACATGTTAATTGGTCCAATAGACACTAAACTATGGGATAAAGTGCTACTTATAAAATACAATACACTAAATGAATTTTTGACGATGGTTCAAGCTAAAGGCTATCCTTCACATTTAAGAAAACAAGCCTTAATAGACTCTAGATTGATTCATTGCAAACCATAAATACAAGCGACTAAATGAACTTAGAAAACAAAATTGTAATCGTAACAGGCTCTGGAAGCGGTATTGGCGCTGCTACTGCAAAGCTCTTTTCAGCACATAAAGCAATTACAATCGTGGCTGACATCGACTTAGATAATGCTAAAAAAACTGTTTCCGAAATCGTAAAACATGGTGGAACCGCAACAGCATCAAAGGTTGATGTAACCCAATATGATGAAGTTGAAAAATTGATTCAGCACACAGTTGAAACACATAGCAAATTAGATATCATGGTCAATAATGCTGGTATTGGCGGAAAACAACAATTAAAAACCGCAGACCATACCCATGACGATTGGCACAATGTAATTGCCGTAAACCAAACAGGAGTATTCTATTGTATGAAAACCGCATTACAACAAATGACAAAACAAGGTCATGGAAGTATTGTTAACGTTGCTTCATTGGCAGGTTTAAAGGCTTCTGGAAATAATTTATCATACAGCGCCAGTAAATTTGCTGTAGTTGGGATGACTAAATCGGCTGCATTAGAATATGCTCGAAAGAATATTCGAATCAATGCTGTTTGCCCGGGCTTTACACATTCTGAATTGTTAAATCAACTATTAGCCTCAGCACCGAACATGGATGAAAAGTTAAAACGATTTATACCTATGGGCAGATTTGGCGAAGCAGATGAAATTGCGGAAGCAATTTGTTGGTTAGCATCAGAAAATTCAAAATTCATCACGGGCCAAACCATAACCTTAGATGGTGGAACCTCATTATAATCCGACTATGAATAACCTAATCATTACACAAAAAGAAGACTATGCCATTGTTCAAATGAATCGTGGGAAAGTAAATGCAATTAACCATCAAATGGTTAATGAATTGCGGGAGGTATTTACTTCTTTGGAAAAAGATAATACCGTACAAGGCGTCATATTAACTGGACAACCTCATTATTTTTCTGCAGGATTAGATTTAATAGAATTGTTTCAATACGATAAAGAGCAAATTACGGCATTCTTTAATGATTTTGGAAGTTTATATCTAGAACTAGTTCAGTTTAAAAAACCATTCATTTCCGCTATCACAGGCCATTCGCCAGCTGGAGGATGTGTTTTAGCCGTTACTAGTGATAATAGATACATGGCCGAAGGAGAGAAATATGTCATTGGTTTAAATGAGGTGGCAGTAAACATTCAAATAAGTCAAAACCTTACTGAAATCTATGCTTTTTGGATGGGTGATGGATTAGCAAGTCGCTATATTCTTGAAGGAAAATTATTAAATGGAAATGAAGCCTTAAAAGCAGGTTTAGTTGACGATTTAGTGTCATTAGAACAAGTGTTGGAACGAGCTGAAAAGCAAATGAGAAAATATCTTAAAGCAGACCAAGAAATTTTAGTCAATACGAAACAAAAGTTACGTAAACATTTATTGGAGAAATTGGATTTAAAACCAGGAAACTCTTTAAAAGAAGCCTCTGAATTATGGTGGAAACCAGAAATAAGATCAAAAATGAAAGCTTATGTAGAAAGCTTTACGAACAAAAAGAAATGATTTAAACAGATTCCGTCTTCACGGGAATGAATAAAAATACTATTTAAATGAACAAACAATTATTATTTGTAAAAAGACCTGTAGGCGAAGTAGATGCTTCTACTTGGACTTTAGAAACGAATCCTATTCCAGAAATTGAAGATGGGCAACTCCTCATCAAACAGCATTATATTTCATTGGACCCTGCTATGCGGGGGTGGATGAACAATTCAAAATCTTATATTGAACCTATGGCCATAGGTTCTGTAATGAGAGCAGGTTCTGTAGGCGAAGTGATTGCCTCAAAAAATTCAAAATTTAAAGTAGGTGAGTACCTTGCAGGTACTGGCGGCGTGCAACAATATACAGCTACGGACGGTAAAGGATATTATCCTGTTGACCCTAAAATGGCACCGTTACCAACATACATTGGAACCCTGGGAATGCCGGGCATGACGGCCTATTTTGGAATTACAGAAGTTGGTAAAATTAAAGAAGATGATACCGTTCTTGTTTCCGGTGCCGCAGGTGCTGTTGGAAGTATCGTTGGCCAAGTAGCTAAAATTAAAGGTTGCAAAGTTGTCGGTATAGCAGGTGGTGCTGAAAAGTGTGCATATGTAGTGGATGAATTGGGTTTTGACGCCTGTATAGATTATAAGAATGAAAATGTGGCCTCACGTTTTAAAGAAGAATGCCCCAAGGGAATAGATGTTTATTTTGATAATGTAGGAGGAGAAATATTAGATATCGCTTTAAGCAGACTAAAAATGCATGCCCGAATCGTTATCTGCGGTGCTATTTCGCAATACAACAATAAAACTGCAATAAAAGGTCCAAGTAACTATCTTGCCCTATTGGTAAGCCGGGCAACTATGCAAGGTATGGTCGTCTTTGATTACGCAGATAGATATAAAGAAGGAGCCATGCGATTAGGGCAATGGATGGCGCAGGGAAAATTAAAAACTCGAGAAGACATCTATGAGGGTATTGAGAATTTTCCAGAAACTTTTCAACGTTTGTTCACGGGCGATAAGATGGGGAAATTGGTTTTAAAAGTAATTTAAGACTAATGAAAGCTATTCGATGCAATAAATATGGTCTACCATCAACTTTAGTACTTGAAGATATAGATGCTTTAAAACCCAATGAAAAGGAAGTCTTAGTAGAAGTAAAAGCATGTGGTATAAATTTTCCTGACACCTTAATAATTCAAGGTCTTTATCAATTCAAACCAGAATTACCTTTTACACCAGGGAGTGACTTGGCTGGCATAGTTAAGGCTGTAGGTAATAATGTTACCCATTTAAAAGTTGGTGATGAAGTTTTTGGTTTTGTAGCACATGGAGCAATGGCAGAAGAAGTGCTTGTTCCCGCTAATGCCTGCTTTCTCAAACCGCCTCAGATGGATTTTCCTACTGCTGCTTCTTTCATGATGGCTTATGGAACGTCCTTTCATGCGCTCAAAGACAGAGCTAAATTGCAAAAAGGAGAAACTTTGTTAGTTTTAGGTGCCTCGGGTGGCGTAGGCCTTGCTGCAGTTGAACTTGGCAAATTAATGGGGGCTCAAGTAATTGCAGCTGCTTCTTCCGACGATAAATTAAAACTCTGCGCAGCGTATGGTGCTGACCATCTAATCAACTATACGACAGAAGACCTAAAAGGATCTATCAAAGATTTAACTAATAAGAAAGGTGTAGATGTCATTTACGACCCTATAGGCGGCAACTTTTCAGAAGCTGCTTTTAGAGCAATGGCCTGGAACGGAAGACACTTGGTTATTGGTTTTGCAGCCGGTCAAATTCCGAAACTTCCTTTAAATCTGCCTCTATTAAAGGGAGCTTCTATAGTCGGTGTGTTTTGGGGCGGATTTGCGATGGGACAACCAAAGGAAAATATGCAAAATACCATGACCCTGATGCAATGGCATGCTGAAGAAAAACTAAAACCGCATATTGATCAAATTTATGAACTTAAAGAAGCATCTAAAGCTCTGGAAGCAATGATGAATCGAAAAGCAAAAGGAAAACTTGTTATTAAAATAGACTAAACATGAGACTTAAAGATAAAGTTGCTATTGTAACTGGTGGTGCCCGTGGAATTGGTGAGGCCATTGCCAAACTATTTGCAAAAGAAGGAGCAAAAGTTATGATAGTTGATCTTTTAGATCAAGGAAACGACGTTGTCGATAGAATTAATAAGGCTAGTGGTTTTGCAGAATACCATAATATATCTGTCACAGATAAAACAGCTATCGAAAACTGTTTTGCTTCCATTCATAAAAAACATGGTAGTATCGATATTCTAATTAATAACGCAGGAATTACTCGAGATCGCACACTCGAAAAAATGAGTTTAGAAGAATGGGACGCCGTTATTGAGGTTAATTTAAAAGGTGTTTTTATTTGCACCCAGACGGCAGCTCCGTATATGAAAGCTAATAAATATGGGCGTATTGTGAGCGCCGCATCCAATGTTGGTTTACGTGGAAACTTTGGCCAAACTAATTATGCAGCTACAAAAGCAGGGGTGATTGCAATGTCTAAAACTTGGACAATGGAATTGGGTAAATATGGAATTACTGCTAATGCAGTAGCACCCGGTTTTACTTTAACTGATATGGTCGCGGAAATTCCTGAAGCACATTTAGAAGCTATTAAGGCCAGTATACCATTAAAAACAGCCGCTCAACCTATTGATATTGCGTATGGCTACTTGTATTTAGCTTCTGATGAGGCGCGTTTTGTATCGGGAATTTGTCTAACCATCGATGGCGGGACTGCCAGATAAAAACAACTAGTATGGCACAGCTACATATCTCAAATTTCAAAGAGCTCAAAACACGAATTGGTAAAGAACTCCCTGTTGGTGACTGGTTAACGGTTACGCAAAAAATGATTAATGATTTTGCTAACGCAACTCAAGATTTTCAGTGGTTGCATGTTGACTTAGAAAAAATCAAAAAACATTCTCCTTTCAAAAAACCGATAGCGCATGGTTTTATGTCTATTTCACTATTATCAAAATTGTTGATGGATTTAATCGCCGTTGATTCGGCTACCATGGGCATCAATTATGGGTTAAATAAAGTTCGATTTCCAAGTCCGCTTTTAGTTGATAGCAACATTCGTCTTCATTGTATTATTTCTAATATAGAAGCTTATAGTGAAAACGGCTTAAAAATCACTTGGAGTTGTTCCGTTGAAATACAAGGAAGTGAAAAGCCCGCCTGTGTTGCTGAGTTTCTAAGTTTAATGTTTGAATAAATTTACCTCAATATTGAGTTAGAATATTTTGTATCTTGATAGAATAACCAATCAACCTATTCTACAAATGACCAGACTTTTTGATTTGCTTTATAATCAAGTTGCGAACTACCCTATCGAAAAATCTTTAAATACCAGACTAGAAACTGGCGAATGGAAGTCTTATAGTTCAGAAGATGTTTTATCAATGGCCGAACAAGCAGCTTCTGGCCTTATCAAATTAGGATTAAAACCAGGGGAAAAAGTTGCCATAGTTTCCTATAAAAATAGGCCTGAATGGGTCATTATGGATTTTGCAATTCAAATGGCTGGCCTCATCAGTATTCCGCTATACCCTACCATTAGTTCCGGAGAATACGAATATATATTGAACGAAGCTGAAGTTAAGGCCGCATTTTGCGGTGGAATGGATTTATTTGATAAGTTATCAGAAGCACAAAAAAACAGCGAGTCTTTAAAAAATATCTATGGCTTTGATGAAGGTTCTAAAGGAGTTCATTGGAAAAGTATTTTTGATACTTCTAAAAAAGATGAAGTAGAACAAATCAAGAATAGTATTACCGAACAAGATTTAGCGACCATCATTTATACTTCAGGAACAACAGGAAACCCAAAAGGAGTAATGTTGACACATGGCAATATCATGCATGTAATTATAGAAACAGCAAAGTTTTTACCTCTTGAAAAAGGAGAGAAAGTTATTAGCTTTCTTCCGCTTTGTCATATTTACGAAAGAGCAGTTTCTTTTGCTTATTGTTATAAGGGAGGCTCGGTTCATTATTGTGGAACAGATAACCTCAGCGGTCCTGAAGGAGACTTAACTTCAGTCAAACCCGTAGTTTTTACGACTGTTCCAAGGTTATTAGAAAAAGTATATGAAGCCATTTATAACAAAGGTTTAGCTTTAGAAGGAATAAAACGAAAACTTTTCTTTTGGGCTCTAAGTTTAACAGACGGTTTTGAGCTAGATCAAAAACTATCTTTCGGAAAAAAGATAAAATGGAATATCGCGGATAAGCTAATTTTTAGCAAATGGCGCGAAGCCCTTGGAGGGAATATTCGAATGATTGTGACTGGTGCAGCTCCCTGTCCTTCGAAAATAATGCGAGTTTTTTGTGCTGCAGGCATTAATGTTCGGGAAGCCTACGGACTCACAGAAACTTCTCCTACCCTAACGGTTAATAGTTTAGAACCAGGAGGGACTTTGATAGGAAGTGTTGGCAGTATTATACCTGGAGTTGCATTAAAAATTGATGACTCAGATGGTAATTACGCTGAAGAGGAAGGTGAAATTCTAGCGCATGGACCGAACATTATGGAGGGTTACTATAAAAAGCCTGAAATCAATGCCAAAGTTTTCAAAAAAATAGATGGTAAAAAATGGTTCTGTACTGGTGATATAGGCAAATTGGTTAAGAATTCTTCAGGTAGGGAGTTTTTAAAAATCACGGATAGAAAAAAAGAATTACTCAAAACCTCCGGAGGTAAATATGTAGCCCCTGCTCCTATTGAAAACAAAATGAAAGAAGATTTTTTAATTGAGCAAATGATGGTTGTTGGTGATAAACAAAAGTTTGTGACCGCTTTAATTGTTCCAGCTGAAGAAGCCTTAAAAAACTGGTGTTTACATAAGGAAATGTCATGGACTACTTTATCAGAAATGATCGCAAATACCGAAGTATTAGCAAAATATGAGAAGGTTATTGAAAGTATCAATCCCCAGTTCAGCCATATTGAACAAGTCAAAAAATTCAAGCTAATTAGTTCGCAATGGTTACCAATTCATGAAGATGGTTCAGAAGCTGAATTGACTCCGACTCAAAAATTAAAACGAAGAGTCATCCGAAAAAAGTTTCAAAAAGAAATTGAGGAAATGTATGTGGATTAAATTTATCTAAAAAATAGCGTTTATAATCCATCAGGTTTTAAACCGAGCACCTCTTCCATAAACTTATTTGTCTGTTTTTGTACGGATTCTAAATCTTTTGAAGACACGTGTGAAGTCATAACGTGGTCTCCCGTATTCGGAAAAGCAACCTTTCGCTTTTTAGTTGAAGGTGTTGCCAATTTATCAAACATTTCAAGCATAGCTCGAACGGAAACCACATTATCTTGAATTGTATCATTTTTGTAGAAATAGCCTAAAAATACTGGTTGTTCAACCTCCACGAAAGTTTCTTGGGTCATAGTGTAATCAACCATAGCTTGTAAATGTGTCAAAGCTTCAACTCTATACTTTGTGGTCCAGTATTGGTTCTTAAGAGGAATATCAGTATCAAACTCATGGTAATCGCCTCCTTTTACCAATTTTGCAAGTTCCAATCCCCATGGCTTTGTCAATAATTTTGCATTTTGATCATAAATCTCAATATTGGGAGAATATAAAAGTAAAGCAGCTATATCTATATCTCCACCTGATAAGTGTAGTGCCAATGTACCACCTGTGGAAGTTGCCATTAAAATAACCTTTTCCCCTAATTGCTTGCCGACGGCTATCGCTTCTTTTGCAGAATTAATTACTTGGTCAGCAGTTAAATTGAGCATTGGCTCTTCTTCACTTAATCCATGGCCAGCTAGTCTTGGCAAATACAGATTACACCCAAAACGTTTTGCTGTTTGTAGATGTATTGGGTCACCTTCTTCTTGGCTTGCAGACCAACCATGAAGGTAAACAATACTATATTCCGTTTTTTTAGGAATACTATCAAACCAAATGATTCTAGCCTGGTTATCAGGTTTTATATTGGCAATAGCGTTTTCTTTTGCATTGATTTCACTTTTTAGAGCAATTAAATCTGATGTTACTTTTGGCAAAGTTTCGTCCATGCTAGGAGCTTCAACTTGGGGTCCTAAAAAATAAACAAGTACCAAAACCCCTGCTATAATTACTAATACTTTAAAAATTTTGAATATTAATTTCATTTTAATTTACTCGCAATCTAATGCATAGGCATCTGATTCATCTTTGCTCCAATCCGTTGGTGTTTCATCTAACTGAGTCTGATTTACCCTTATACAGTCTAAGGGATTAACGGTGATAATGAAATCAGTCAATTCCGTATTCATTGAAACATCAATACTATTCAAATTATTTTCTGATAAGGTTAGTAGTTGAAGTGCTCTGTTACTCGAAACATCTATATTTGAGAGTGAATTGCGATCAGCTCCAACCTTCTCTAAAATAGCCAACCCATCAAGATTCAACTCATTTATTGTATTATCCTCACACCAAATAAATTTTAATTTCTTGTTAGAGGATACGTTCACACTGTTTAGATTATTCCTTCGAACATTTAAATTCTCTAAATCTCTAAAGTTTTCTATTCCCGATAAGTCAGAAATTCCTTTTTCATCCAGAGTTAAATTTGTAATTATCTCAATGCGACTATTGAGTACTACCCCATCTAATTCTTCATCAAAATTTAAATCAATTAAAGCTTGCTCAAAAGCAGCATCTGAAATGGAAGTTGTAGGCGGTTCTTGAGGAGTTTGCATTGCGTCTTGTTCGGAATCTGAATCTGTTGAACAAGACATGAGAAATAAAAAGCACAAAATACCTAGGTAGTTATAATTTTTCATAGCAAGGCAAAAATACAATTTTCCATATGAATCAAATTGTAGTAAATTCAACTCGTTTATGATTATGGAACGATTAAGAATATTATTAAAAAATCTTGGCCCTGGATTGCTTTTCGCCAGCATGGCCATTGGCACCTCACATTTAGTACTTTCTACCAAGGCTGGGGCTCAATATGGTTGGGTAATGGTCATACCCATTATTTTGGCCAATATTTTAAAGTATCCATTCTTTGAATCCGGAGTGAGATATACTAACGTAACTGAAAATAGTTTGATACAAGGATACCTCAATCTTGGAAAAAAATACTTGTGGCTATATGGCTTAATCACATTGGTAAGTGTCTTTACTATATTGGCTGCCCTTTATGTGGTAACAGCTGGGCTTTTTATGAACTTGTTTAAAATTTCTGGGGTTAGTGTTAGTATTATTGCCCTTGGCTTATTTGGCTTTATTAGCTTACTGCTAATTATTGGTCGTTATCGTTTTTTAGAGTTTTCGTTAAAAGTCGTTATTGCAATTCTATTTTTTGCCTTGATTATTACTACTGCACTTGTTTTAAATAAAGGGCAAGTCACTCCGATTGTTGGGTTTGAAGCTCCTAAAATTTTTAATGAGGTTGGTATTTTATTTTTAATAGGGTTGGTCGGTTGGATGCCAACAGCTGTAGAAGCTTCAGGCTGGGTGAGTATGTGGAGCATTGAAAAGATTAAATCAATGCCTATAAAACCGACCCTGAGAGAATCCTTGAATGAATTCAATCTTGGCTATATTCTAACAGCTTTACTTGCTGTCTTTTTTCTTATTATTGGATGGATGACGCTTTATGGCACGGGCACAGAACTCAGTGGAAATGCCGTACTATTTGCTGACCAGGTAGTTACTCTCTTTACTTCACATATAGGAAATTGGGCTTATTTTTTAATAGCTATTGCCGCTTTTGCAACCATGTTCAGTACTTGCATGACTGCTCATGATGCAGTTTCAAGAGTAAGTTTGGACATATTAGATAAACTTTATCCTGAGAATAAGAAATTTGACAAAAAATATGCCTTTGCCATAACCGTAATTGTATTGGCATTAATCAATTGGATGGTTATCTCAGTATTTGGTGGTAACATGGGCAATTTAGTAGCCTTGGCCACTTTCGTCTCTTTTGTAATGGCTCCATTGATAGGGTGGATGAATTTAAAAACTGTTACAGGAGCTGATTTTCCAAAAAAATATAGACCGTCAATGTTACTACGAATACTTTCCTATTTAGGCATGGCATTTTTAGCTGCCTTCGCAATATATTATTGCTGGATTATCATATTTTAAATTCAAGCTATTCAAAAAGAATATTGTTGTTTAATACAACAACAAGAGATCGTTGGTTCTTCTTATGTAACAATTCAATACAATAGACTCCGTTTGTGCAGTTATTCAGTACTTTATCTTCTCCATATCCCACTGAATATAAGATATTTGAATTTGAAACTCCATTATCTAAAAGATACTTTTTAATGGCATCCGATCTTCTCTGTGTAAGTCTAAAATTTGTTGCACCACCACCTCTACTATCAGTATGTGTCTCAATTCGCAACTGTAATTGCGGAAACAATTGAATAGCATCAACAACCTTATCTAGTTCTGTTGAAATTTCATTAGTAATCGAATATTGCCCTCTTTGAAAATAAAATTTCTTCAGTTTGATAACAGTTTGTCCTTCTTTCTCTTCAACGATATCCTCATAGGCTACTAAATCTATATTAATTTCTTGAGATTGAATTTCATCAAGTTTTATGGAATCGTAATTATGTTTGTAGGATGAATATTTTTCTTTGGTTACCTCAAGCATGACCTCATCTTGCCAAGGCACTTCAATACGGTAGGCACCATCATCGGCAGAAAGCATTTTCTTTAAAACATCACCATCTTTAGATTTCAAAATTAAGGTTGCTTTTGAAATAGCTGTTCGAGTTTTATTCGAAGTAATCTTACCTTTTAAAACCAATGTTTTTACTCCAGGCTTTTCATCAACCATAAACCCATAAACATCATCACCGCCTTTTCCTCCGGCTCTATTTGATGAGAAATAGCCCAGCAAACCGTCTTCATAATTCTTAATTACGAATCCAAAATCATCACCTACTGAATTTATGGAACCACCTAAATTAAGTGGAATACCTAATTCATCTATACTAATATTGGCCTTGTAGATATCCATACCACCAAGCCCATAAAACACATCAGAAGAAAAGTATAAACTATTTTCAAAAATAAAAGGAGCAATTTCATTTCCAGGTGAGTTAATTCTTGGCCCTAAGTTTACGGGGGCAGACATAATATTACCCTTATTTGTATTCACAAAATAAATATCAGTTCCGCCATAACCTCCTTTTAGGTCAGCTGCAAAATACAATCTATCGGTATTTGCATCAAAAAACGGATAGTAGAATGATGTACTCAAATCTCGCCATAGAAAATTAAAACCTCCACTGATTTTTTGAAGTCCAATTGCTAAAGAATTCTTGCCATTATCGTCATATTCTAAATCACCATTTAAGGTATTTGAAAGAACGTAAAAAACGCTGTTCAGTTTCTTAGAAAAATATGGAGTAGCCTTATGATATTTTGTGTTGTTTAATTTATTAAATGGTATTGGAGGACCCACTTGTCCATCAGATAATATCTCTCCTCTAAAAATATCTAAGTAGGACTCACCTGTTGGTTCATATTTTATTCTTTTACCGATTGGTCTTCCACTAGTGAACAATAACTCGTTGTTGTAAAAACTAGGTGAAAAATCAGATTGAACGCTATTGGCTTCCAAATTGAAAACTTGAAAATCTAACTCAGAAATATTGCCTTCCTCACCTAACAAATCATTGTTAAACTCAGCATTTTCAAGTAACTCTGAGTTAAGATTAAGACCTTTGGCAGAAAGTAATTCTTTTATTTTTTCTTTCTCAGAAGTTTCAGAAAAAGCTCGTAAAAGCCTATTCAATCGAAAATTATCTACAATCGTGTCATTTGAAAAATATTGCAAATACATCATCGATGCTTTTTCAAAATTCTTTGCTTGAAAATACGAATCTGCTAGGTTTAAATTTTGATTTGGAGAAAGCAAAATACCTTTGGCTATGTCATTCTCATAAGCCCTAATTGCTTCCGCATAAGAATATTGAAAAAAATAATTATCCGCTTTAGATTTCTTATTCTGAGCTAAAGCACCAATAAAAACAAAAAAGAATATAAATAAGCTTATAGTATATTTCATTTTCTAATGGATTAAAAGAATCTGGGCGAATCAATCTGTTTTGGTTTCCCTTTCAGTTTTTTATTTTTTTCTCTATTCCTTGTTTTATCGGAGTCATTACTTCCTCTTCCAAGGTAAAATTTCAAGATAACTTCATGAGACCCGCTGTTAAATTCACCAAGACTGTTAGTGTTATAATCATAAGAATAACCCAAGAACATTGTAGGAGAAACTTGAAATCCTGCCAAACCACTTATAGCATTATCAAGGCGATATGAAGCCCCAAGAGTTACAGCATCAGCAAATAAGAAATTCGTAGATAGATTAACTGTTGCACCTGCACCTTTTAGATAATTAATTAAAAAAGCTGGTTTAAACTTAGATCTTTCAGAAATTCGAAAAACATAACCACCAATAAAATTATATTGAATTTTATCTTCTACTATTGTAGCAATTTCATCATTATAAATACCATTGGTTAAAAAATTTGGTATAGACGCCCCAAGATACCAGTCATCAGAATACATAAACAAACCCGCCCCTATTGTTGGATAAAAACTGTTTTGTTCTTGACCGAATAATAATGGCTCATTTGGGTTCTGAAAGTTTCCTTGAGAATAGTCAATCTTCAAAGTTGAACCTCCAGCATCAATACCAAATGACAACCAAGAATTGTCTGAAAGATTCACTTCATAAGAATATGCAACATCAATGTAAGTTTGAGAAACAGGACCTAGTTCATCACTAATCACATTAAACCCTAAACCCATTTTATCATTTCCAAGAGGAACATTTGCTCCAAAACGTAATGTTCTTGGTGCTCCCTCTATATCAATCCATTGCGCCCTATATAGCCCCATAATTTCAGGGTTTTCGACAGATCCAACATATGCGGGGTTAAAACTACCAATATTGTACATATATTGGGTGTACTGTGGCTCTTTTTGAGCCCAAATTAAGGTAGAAGCGCATAAATAAACAGCACTAGTAATTAAAATGATTTTATCCTTTAATTCTATTGACATTCTTACGTTATCGTATTATTTGAATCCAACCCTTTGTCACTTCAGTTCCATCACCTAAGTCGAGAATATAAAAGTAAGTACCCTTCGGTAAGCTTCCATTATCTCCACTCCCATCCCAAGTACTTTCATATCCATTTTTGGTATAAACACTATTGCCATATCTATCAAAAATTTCAAGAGAACTATTCGGAAAATTCTGATGTCCGACCAGTATCAATTCGTCATTTATACCGTCTCCATTTGGTGAAAATAGATTACATAATGTACCTACATCAACACAAGCGCTTCTGTTTACATTAAGCGACACTGTAGACGTATTGTTTGATAAGTCTGCATCTACTGGTAGAGAACCTATTATGGTTGCCGTATTTGAAAGGTTACCGGTAGTTCTTACAACAACAACAATCTCTAAAGAAACTTCTTCTTGCGATAATAACTCTTCTATTGTCCAAAGTCCTGTTACTATATCATATGTGCCTTTTGTTGCATTGCTAGAAACAAACTCAAATCCGGATGTATCTGTAATTAAATCTTCCACTTCAATATTGATAGCCCTATCCATGCTTAAATTGGTCAATGTGATTGTAAAAACCACATCAGTATCTATCAATGGAGCAATAATATCTACCGATTTTTCCACCGCTAAATCAACTGGTTCAGCATTACAATCGTCCGTTAAAAATGGGTCACAACTATCAAGAGGATCACTAACTCCTTCTGGAACAGCTTCTGTATTAGGGTCGTCTTCAACCAAAACTTCTTCTCCATCTGTAAGACCATCACCATCAGTATCAGTATTAAACGGATCTGTACCTAAGTCCGCTTCTTCTTCATTTGTTAGCCCATCTGCATCACAATCTCCATCTGGCAAAGGTATTCCACCAATTGAATCGCAATCATCTAAAGGGTCTGTACCATCAACAACCTCAGCTCCATCTAAAATACCATCACCATCAGTGTCAGGATTGTCAGGATCGGTTCCCAATTCTTCTTCAACATCATCATTAAGACCATCATTATCAGCATCGAGATTACAATCAATTACTGTTATTGTAACATCAACCGATTGGTTTTCACAAGGAGCAACTGCATCTGTAGTAGTAAAAGTAAAAATATAATTTCCTAGTGGCAGTCCATTAAAATCAACTGTATTTTCAGCGCTTATGGTTACGAGGCCAGAAGGGTCATCTTGTATTGACCAAATACCAGGATCGGCATTTGATAATGTATCATCTAAATCTGTTATAGTTGAACCACCTTCTAGTGCTTCACTACATCCTGTAGTATTAACCATAACACCTGGGTTGGGTTCTATATTAATGGTTGCAACAACTTCTACCCTTTCCGAAGAACAACCGTTTGCCGTAGCCTCAACAAAAAATGTTGTTGTTTCAGAAAGTATTGGCGTTGTGAAAGTATTTCCGATTCCCAAAATAGTATTATCAGTCAAAGAGGCGTACCAATTAAAGGTAGACCCATCAGTACCCATCACCATTAAATCTGCTGTGCCTTCTCCGCATCTAATATCATCTACCGTGGAATCAATTTCTGGTGAACTCCTGAAATCTAAATCAATAGCTAAAACAGGACTTGAACAATCGATACCGTTTACTCCATCCGCATCATCAAAGAAAAAACCAAAATAAGTACTTGTTGTAGTAGCAATGCTACTGCGATGAGCACTTGTTTGCAAGGGGTTTGGATTCAAACTCCAAGTCAAAACACTACCCGACGGGGCTGTATTTGACACATAATCATTTAAATCAACCGAAGATACGTCACACAATATGGTAGGTTCACTACTATCTAAAATGGGTGCAGAATCACCGGCATCACAATTTACCGAACAATCTGTAACTGTAATTGTAAGATTAATTGATTGGTTTGAACATGGAGTTGTAGCTGCTGTCGTTGTAAATCTAAATTCATAAACACCGGCAGCTCGACCATTAAAATCAACCTGGTTTGAAGCACTGATTGAAATACCCCCGCCTGATGGATCTGTTATAATTGACCATATTCCAGAATCGTTTCCGGAAATTTGATTATCTAAATCAATAGAAACTGGGCCGCCATTACCTGTAACATTACAGGCAGCAGCGTTAGACGTAGTGCCAGGTGAAGGGGTCGTACTCGCTGTTATAGTTATAGTCAATTCTGGACTTACACAATTGTTTACAGCATCAAAAAAGAAACCATAATACGTTCCCGGTGCGCTTACAACTGGATTATCTAAATGGGTACTTATATCTTCTAAATTGCTATTGGTATCACTCCACTTTAAAACTGCATCTATTGGTACTGTGCTTAAAGTATAATTGTCTAGGTCTTGATTAAAAGCATCACAAAATTCAGTAGGTTCGCCAGTATTTAATACTGGCGCAATAGTTCCTGCAGCACAACTATCATCGTTACCAATTAAAACTTCGGCCGTATCTGAAATATCAATTGCAAACGGAGTGCTGCTTAAATTGAACATCCGAACGTTTAGAGTTTCATCTGGTTCAATAATAACATCTTGTGTTGGTATTACTGTAAATGTTTCAATTTCATTTGCAGTACCAGAAAAAATTAGTTGTTGATTTGTAATCTCCGTATAATCATTATTAGCTAGCGTGGCACTACCATCACTTGTGGCAACATTAACATTAAAGCCGTTCGAAACCGGATTATCTAGAACCACGGAAACCGTTATAGGCCCATCATTTTCAGCCCCTGAAACATTTGCAATAGTGAGCGATGCGCTATCATCATTTAGGATAGTTCCAATACCTTGTCCATCAGTTATGCCACCCCCAGTGATACCCGTTATATTTACCTCAAATGTTTCTGTACCTTCAACCTTTGCGTCCCCATTAATATCTATAGCTAACCTTACACCGCTTTCTCCTACTTCAATTTTTGCAGTTTCAGCAACCACTTGAACATAATCACCATCAACAATTTCTGCAGAACCATTCTGAGATGAATAAGTAAATTCTATCTCATTGGCTGCTGTTCCACCACCGTCAATGCTCACCTCAAAGTCAAAAAAGGTAATACCAGAATCACCTTCATTTAAGCTGACATCTCCAATACTTATAAAATCTTGATCATCATTTTCAATAGTACCAATTCCCTGACCATTATTTATAATTGCATTAATTGGGTTGCTCAAATTGACTCTAAAAAACTCATCAGCCTCTACATCCGTATCACCGTTAACTTCAATATTAAAAGAAGTACTTACTTGCCCAGTTAAAATCGTGCCACTTTCTGCAAGCTCGGCCGCATAATCTAAATCTGCCGTGGTCGCTGTGCCATCTGCTGTATCGTAAGTAAAAGTAATATCATTTGAAGCAGCCACTCCACCGTCAACACTAACGGTAAAAACATAGTTTACCGAGCCGGCGTCCCCTTCGGCCTGAGTTACACTATCAATACTAATTGCATCTTGATCTTCACTTTCAATATTTACTAAAGCTTGATTATCAATTCCAATAGTGTAATTAGGACTGGTATCCAGATCTATTACAACCGTTTCAACCGGTTCAATTTCCGTATCGTTTATTGGAGTTACCGTAATTACTGCTGTTTGATCTCCATCTGGTATTTCTATAAATGTTCCTAAAGCAACAAAATCAATTATTGAGGTAGCTGTACCCGAAACATTGTAATTTATCTGAATTGGATTACCTGTGTTGTTAACTTGGTCAAGACTTATTGTAAAAGCACCCGTAGTCGTACCTACTTCAGTTGCAGTATCATCGGTTGCAAGAATAGTAACATCAAAAACATCATCATCCTGATTCGTAACAGTGAGTTGAGACACATCTGCACCAACTAGAGCATTGTAATTAGCATCTCCGGTAGATGAGGGATTTCCAGTATTAATTATATCATCAATATCACCATCTACCAATAAATCATCTTCACCAGTAATAGTCAATGTAACTCCGGTATCCCAATTAGCTGGAGTTATAATCACTTCTGTAGGACCACTTGTCTCCGTTGCATCATATTGATTTATGGGCACCCTAACATTATCCAATGGTTCGCTACCAAGGGTAAAAACAAAATCTGTAGTCCCTCCTGCTTCTGTGGTAATACCAATATTGGTATCTATAAGAATTTCTACGACGTCATCATCTTCATTTGTTATCGATAGTTGTGGTACATCAGCCCCACCCAAAGCATCATAAATTGGATCAGCAGATGTAGGATTTTGAGTTGATATTATATAGGTAATATCTCCGTCGGCAATAAAATCGTCTTCTCCAGTAACATCAACGGTTACACCAGTATTCCAATTTGCTGCAGTTAAAAGGACATTCGCTTGGACTGTTCCTTCTCCCGGTTCTGGATTACTTAATGGTATTGTAACATCGGCCACAGGTTCACTAGTCAAAGTAAACAAGAAGCTTGCAACACCACCAGCTTCTGTTGTATTACCGGTAGCAGTATTTAAAGAAAAACCTGCTGTGTCGTCATTGAGAAAAGAACTGATTCCGGTATTATCTAAAATTGTTGCGTTAGCAGAGGGGTTTGACAATACAATGGTAACTATTTCATCGGCTTCAACAATAAAATCTCCGGTCGTGGTAACATCAATTGTTTGATCATCCGTACTAAAAACTGGAAAGGTCACCGTACCTGTTGTACCATTCTCAAGACCTCCAAAAACCTCATAATCCGCAGTAATTTGGGCGAAAGTTGCAAAATCAGCAGCATCTATAGATACAATAAAAGTAATTGTTGCTACACCAGCATTTCCTTCATTTACGGATATCGGATCATTGATGGATATTTGTTGGCCAAAAGCAGAAGACTGTCCAATTAAAATAAAGAACAACAATATTTTTACACAAAAAATCGAAGTTCGTTCTGAGAAACTTTCAATTTGTAAACCAAGATTTTTAGCAAAGTTCATTATACCTATTTACTATTTGGGCGATGGGCAAGATAAATAAAAAATGTAGTAACCAATTAAGTTTACGATTAAATCTAAGTTATTGGGTTAAAGTGCATTTAGACAAAATAAAAACGATATTATACAACAGCAGAACTAGCTTCAATTGAAGAATCAATTTTTCTAGCTAAGCCTTGAAGCACTCTGCCTGGTCCGACTTCAACAAATGAATTCGCTCCATCGGCGACCATATTTTGAACACTCTGCGTCCACTTGACCGGAGCTGTCAATTGAGCAATCAAGTTCTCTTTTACATCATTAGACACACTAACAGCAGTTGTAGTCACATTTTGATATATAGGACAAGATGGCTCATTAAATATTGTAGATTCAATTGCGGCAGCCAATTCTTCTCTAGCCGGTTGCATTAATGGAGAATGGAAAGCCCCACCAACTGGCAAGAGTAGCGCTCTTCTAGCACCAGCTTCTTTCAATTTTTCGCAAGCCACTTTTACAGCTTCTATCTCACCAGATATAACCAACTGACCAGGGCAGTTGTAATTTGCAGGAACTACTATCCCTGAAATTTCTGAACATATTTTTTCTACCACATCGTCTTCTAAACCAAGAACAGCAGCCATCGTACTTTCTTGAGATTCACAGGCCTTTTGCATTGCTATAGCTCTTTGTGACACTAATCTCAATCCATCTTCAAAGTTTAATGATCTATTAGCTACCAAGGCGGAAAATTCACCTAATGAGTGCCCAGCAACCATATCAGGCTTAAAGTTATCTCCCATCACTTTGCTCATGATAACTGAATGCAAAAAAATTGCTGGCTGAGTTACTTTAGTCTGTTTTAAATCATCAGGCGTACCTTCAAACATTATATCGGTTATTGAAAAACCCAATATCTCGTTTGCCCTTTCAAAATGCTCTTGCGCTATAGGATGATTTTCGTATAAATCAAGTCCCATTCCTACAAACTGAGCCCCTTGACCTGGAAATATATATGCCTTCATTAGTTTACTTTTTTGGTGCGGCTAAAGTAGGAAATAATTGCTATTTTCATGTTAAAAAGACCTCAACTAAGTTAGTTACACTTACATCATTTAAACCAACTACTATATTTCACATAGTTATTTGCAATACGGTCAATTTCACCTGAACTTAATTCCGGACTAACATCTTTAAGTTTCTTGGCTGGCATTCCGGCATAAATTGTTCCTGAAGGAATATGTGTTCCTTTAGTTACGACAGCACCCGCAGCAATTATGGAATTACTTTCTACAATACAATCGTCCATGACAATTGCACCCATTCCTATCAATACATTACTTTTTATTGTACAACCATGAACAATAGCATTGTGACCAATAGATACATTATCGCCAATAGTCGTTGGTGACTTTTCATAGGTACAATGAATAACAGCTCCATCTTGCACATTCACTTTATCTCCTATTTTAATAAAATGGACATCTCCCCTAATTACAGCATTAAACCAAATGCTGCATTGATTACCCATTTCTACTTCGCCTATGATTGTGGCATTTTCAGCAATAAAACAATCCTGGCCTATTTGTGGGGATTTTCCGTTTAAAGGATGTATAATCATATTGTTTGTTGTTCAAAAATTAGATTCCTACTTCTAAAACCTTCTATTATCTTTTCTGCTGTTCGCTGTCAATGAAACTACTTAAAATAAGCCAAAAGTTGAGCTTTTCTGGATGCCGAAACCGAAAGTTCTTTTCCGTTTGATAACATTACACTTCCGCCCTTTCCTTTTTTGTACTTCTTAATTTCATTAACGTTGACCAAATATGATTTATGAATTCGCGCAAATGGAAATTCACTCAAAGCTTCTTCAAAATATTTCAATGTTTTACTTACCAGTATTTTTTTTTCTTCTAAAAAGATTTCCGTGTAATTATCATCTGCTTTACAAAAATAAATATCTGCAACTTCTAAAACTTGAAAACCATCTTGTTGAGGCAACGTAATCTTACCCTCAACCTTTTTGAGCTTAGTTTGCAAAACCTTACCCTCTAAAGCATTTTCACCTGATTTAATCTCAATCACATAATCTACGGCTTTTATAAGTTCATCAATATTTATCGGCTTCATTAAATAATAAGCAGCATGATTGTTCAAAGCGTCCATAGCATACTGATTATACGCTGTAACGAAGACCACCTCAAAGGTTCTGTCTGGTATTTGGTCTAACAAATCAAAGGCATTACCAAAAGGCATTTCAACATCTAAAAACACTAAATCGGGCTTGTGCTCTTTAATTAGAGCTAATCCTTCGTTTATTGTAGCAGCTTCTGCCAGTAACTCGACATTATTGCAATACTTGCCCAAATAGTTCCTAAGAATTTCTCTACTATTCGCTTCATCTTCTACAATAATAGTTTTCAATTTCATTATCAGTTTATTTAGCCAGTTTAATCTTTTTTCAACTTTAATAACACTTTTGTACCAGTTTTGTCATTATATAAATCTGAAATACTTACTTCAACTTTGTTTTGGTACATATCATTTAAAATAGCAATACGTTTTTTAATATTACCCATGCCCTTTGAACGTTGCTTCTTTTGATTTTGCGTTTTTAATTCAGCTGATTTTTTGCGCCCAATACCATTATCAAGAATTTCAATCTGAAGAAGATGTTGCGTCAATTGTTTTACTTGGATTTTTAAAAAACCCTTTTCTTCTTTGTACCGCAAACCATGCCAAATGGAGTTTTCAATATAAGGTTGCAATAACATTGGTGGTATTTGAAAAGCTGTAACATCAACCGATTGGTCAATATTTACCTCATAATCAAACTTCTCAGGAAAACGCGAATGTTCTAACTTAACATACAACTCCAATAACTCTAGCTCTTTTGACAAGGGTATAAAATCTTCTTCAGAGTTTTCGAGCACTGTTCTCATCAAAACAGAGAATTCACTTAAAAATCTATTTGCACTGCGTTCATCACTTTTGGCAATATAATTATTAACAGAGTTCAAAGCATTAAATATAAAATGTGGATTCATTTGTGTTCGCAGCGATTTTAAGGCTAGTAAGTTATTGGCCAATTTCTGCTGGTTATTACTGCGATAGTAAAAGAATGCTGCTAATCCTAGAAGAAACATTCCGAATAACAGCGAATAAATCAGCCATTTTTGTCTTTTATTATTCTCTTCAAACAATTGTTGTTCTGTAACCGCCAAAGTGTATTTGCTTTGAGAAAGTTCTCGTTCTTGTTCTAAACTTGAAATACGATTTTGTTTTGAAGTGATATCTCTATTCAACCTAGCCAAACGTGATATTTCTTGTTCTTTTCTTATATAAAAACTGTCAACTATTGTTCCGTATTTTTGATAATTTTCGAAAGCTTTTTCAAAATCCCCTTTGTAACGGTATACTTCTGAAAGTTTACGCGTAGCATCTTTTTGAACTACTAAATCATCTTCGTTATTTGCCTCTACAATACTGCGTTCTAAAAAGGGAATGGCCTCGGTAAGTTTGTCTTGAGAGATATAGGCATTTGCAATTTTATAATTGATGCGTTGTGATGTTATAGAATCTGCGCCAACAATACTTTTTTGTTGACCGGCCACTTTTGATGGCAACTGTTCTAGTTCTTTTAATGTCTGCTTGCGCAATTGTATTTCATCATTGAACCTACTCGCTTGATTATAAAAATCAGCTACTTTTTCACTTTCTTGAATGGCTCGTTGGGGTGTTTGCCTTTTTGAGAGTGAAAGTGAGTTATCATAATAATCTTGAGCTTCAATATTTCTATTAGATGCAGCAAACGCATCTGCAACTTTTGAGTTTAAATCAATTACCTTAGGGGATATCTGATTCTTTTCAGCAACCTTCAAACCTTCTCTATAAAAGCTCAAAGATTTTTCAAGGTTTCCCAGTCCTTTATTAATATCTCCTAAACCTTCATAAAGTTCTATCTTCTGGTACGGAACCATCTTCTTTACCTCTAATAATGGCTCAAAAGTATTTTCTGCTTCCTTATAATTTTTATTCAATAAAAATGCTTTTCCCAATAGAATGGTTCTAGTGCTGGTTTTGTTAGCAGTCAATGCATCTTGTAAATTGGTGATGGCCAAGTCAAATTGCTTGTGATAAATGTATATTTCCCCAAGAACGGTTAATGCTTCTGCCAGGTCTTTTTTATTACTGCGAATACCCAATGAAGCTATTGATTGGGTTAAAAAATCAAGACTCTTTTCAATATTTATTTTTTTATAGTATTGAGCTGAATCCAATCCAATCTTATAGCTATTTGCATTACTCAAATCCTTCTTTCGCTTTGAAATTGAAGAATTGTAATCTTGAACTTGTACCACAATATCTTCATTTGAAGTAATCTGATGTCGAACAGTTTCAAAGTTTGGGCTTTGAAAAATCAAAACATCGCCTATATAGGTTTCAATTACGAACTCACCTAAAACATTGGTAGTTGTGTATGCCCCCCTATTCGTAGAAACTTCTACATCAGAAAAGGGTTCATAATTCTCTTTAGCCTTAACAGCTCCCTTAATTCTTACCTTATTACCCTCATTCAAATTTTGAGAAAACAGGTTTAAACCAGAGAATAATAGTAATAAGAATATGTAATTTTTTTTCTGCATTATCTCTTAAACTCTTAGTAAACTTAATAGATTAAATGCGTTTTAAAAAATGGCTTTTCTCACAAAACCTATTATCATTCAACCATTTTGACTGCTTTACTAAAAGCCTCATGAACTTAACTCACTAAAAAGACCAGTTCCCTCATTATTGATTTTAATTATATTTTACCATACTTAGTTTTACGTCAGAAATTAAAAGAAAAATCATGAAGAATCTGAAAAATATTATTGGATTAGGTTTAATGGCCTTTAGCATAAGTACAGCTTATAGTTGTGAAATCAAGTCGAAAAAAAATGACAACAAGAAGCTAATTGCGACGGCTATTGTTCCGGAAACTGAAAAACCAGTAAAACAGTATGTAAAGATTGCCTTATTGCTCGATACCAGTAATAGTATGGACGGGCTTATCAATCAGGCAAAATCTCAGCTTTGGGATATTGTAAACGAATTCACCCATGCAAGATGTGATAATGAAAGTCGTCCCGATTTGAAAATCGCCCTATATGAATATGGCAATGATAATCTATCATCTCGCGAAGGTTACATTCGGCAAGTAATTGGGTTTAGTGATGATTTAGATGAAATCTCTGAGAAATTATTTTCATTGACCACCAATGGTGGCGAAGAATACTGTGGTGAAGTCATCAACACTTCTTTAAAACAATTAGAATGGGGTAAAAATGCCGATGATCTTAAAATGATTTTCATCGCAGGCAACGAACCCTTTACGCAAGGAAAACTGAATTATCGCGATGCCACTTCACAAGCCAAAGAGAAAGATGTTGTGGTCAATACTATTTTTTGCGGTAATTATGAGCAAGGTATTGGCAGTAAATGGAAAGATGGCGCGATAAACACTGGTGGAGAATATATGGCTATTGACCATAATCGTCAGATAGTTCATATTGAGACTCCTTACGATGAGGTTATTATTAAGCTTAATAAAAAATTAAACCGTACTTATGTTTCCTATGGTGCGCTAGGAGCTTCTAAAGTTCAGGCGCAAGCAGAACAAGACGATATGGCCTATGAAGTTAATGAAGAAGTTGCTGTTAAACGCGCTGTGAGCAAAAGCTCTAGATTATATAAAAATTCTAAGTGGGATTTAGTGGATGCCGCAGAAGACAAAGAATTTGAGGTATCTAGTTTAAAAAAAGAAGAACTTCCTTCTGAATTAAAGGACAAATCAAATAAAGAAATTGAAGCCTTCATTTTAGAGAAAAAAACGGAACGTGCTAAAATTCAAAAAGAGATTCAGCAACTTAACGCCAAAAGAAAAACCTATATCGCTAAAAACCAAACAGCGGAAAAAGGTGAACTGGAAAATGCCATGATTAGTGCTATAAAAAATCAGGCATCAAGAAAAAACTACAAATGGGAATAAATTTTTGACAACCTACTTTTAAAGCCTGTCAGCAATGATAGGCTTTTTTAATAATTAGCTGCGGGGCAATAACAGTCGTATCTATTCTCTTGTTTCTCGCCTAAATCAAGCCCTAATGTAATTTGATGAAAACCTCCATTATCAAAACGAATATCTCCGGATTGATATGAATAATTATAAGAAATCATAAAGCGATTGATATTCACACCAACTATGGGCGTAAATAATTGCAGACGTTGTTCCCCAAAAGTTCCGTTTTGCTGAAATTGAGCCCCATCAAAACTTCTGCGATATGACAATCCGCCCCAAACTGTTGCATTACCAACATCTTTGTACACTTTTGCATTTAGGTCAATGGTCTTTTCTTGCGTAAAATCTGTGAGTTGAAATAAAACTGAAGGTTCAACACGAAAATCACTTTTTCCAAATATATAACCGATAGAGACTAAATATCTCCGCAGATTATCAAATTCTGCAGCCGTATACAAATCACGGCCAGTACCTAAAATATTCAAAATAGCAGCATGGGCATAGAACTCTAAATAATTGTATGAAGCTCCTAAATCAAGGTTAAAATAACTAGTCGTATTTTTTGTTCCAGTGACAATAGGGTCAGGTATTACCGAACGAAATTCTGTTTCATCTAAACTGCTTAAAATCACTCCTGCACTCAACCCAAAAGACAACTGGTTTAAACTTCTAAAATCACCGCTTAATTGAAGGTGATGCGCAAAAGTTCCTTTAAAACCTGTTTGTGAATGATACCCATTACTATCGTTGAATAAAATACCTCCTACTCCGCTTCGCTCGCCAACTCTAAAATGTGCATTAAAAGTTTGAAGGCTTGGTGCTTCATCTACATTAAACCACTGTTTTCTGGCCGTAAGTCGTAATTTACCTCCTTGACCTATACCAGCCATTGAAGGATATACCAAGTAATAGTTATCAGCTAAATAGTCAAAATATACAGGAATTCCCTCTTGTGCCCGTAAATTAGGAGCAAAATAGAGGCTTAAAATCAATAGTGTTAGCAGTTTTTTCATCTAAAATCTGGGGCTAAGTGTTCATGACTGCGTTGTTCAAACAACTAGTATAACGAATTAAATGTAACATTATTATATCTTTTAATCCCCATATATCCTTTGTATTTTTGCTAAAATCTTTGCCATGAAAGAATATCATATTACACTTCAAGAAACCAATAATCCTGCAATATTAAAATTTGAAGCCAATCATTTTTTGGTTAAAGAGAATTATGAGTTTAAAAATATAGATGAAGCTAAGAACTCGCCTTTAGCACAACAGTTATTTTATCTTCCTTTCATAAAAACAGTATATGTTTCGAGTAACTTCATCGCACTAGAACGTTTCGACATTGTGCAATGGAATGATGTCAAAGATGAAGTAGCACAACAATTGGTCGAATATTTGAACGCTGGTGAACCTATAGTTCTAGAAGAAGAATCTTCCAAAAAAGTAGCTATTACTGTTTATGCAGAAGTTACACCAAATCCGGCCGTTATGAAATTTGTGGCCAATAAGCCCATAGTACCGTCCATTTTTGAATTTAAAAATATTGATGAAGCAAAAGATTCAGAGTTAGCCAAACAACTTTTTCACTTTCCTTTTGTTAAGGAAGTCTTTTTCGACCATAATTACGTTTCTGTTTCAAAGTATGATGTGGCCGAATGGGACGAAGTTACTATGAAAGTCAGAGAACTTATAAGAGATTTTTTAGCAAGTGGAAAAGAAGTTCTTTCTGAGAACATTCAACAACAAAAATCAGAAATAGCTGCAAAAGATTCATCAGCAGTTGTCTACAATGACACTTCAAAACAAATCATTGATATTTTAGAAGAATATGTAAAACCAGCTGTCGCGAGTGATGGTGGTAATATTCTTTTTCAATCTTATGAAGAAGACAGCAAAACAGTTAATGTAATTTTACAAGGAGCCTGTAGTGGATGTCCTTCATCTACCTTTACGCTAAAAAATGGTATCGAAACTATGCTTAAGAACATGCTCGGAGACAAAGTCAATGAAGTAGTTGCGCTTAATGGTTGATTTTTTGGTTTTCTTAAGACAAGTTTTATTTAGAATTTCATAAATTGAATAAATTAAAAAACATTAACTATGGCAGTATTAAAAGTAATTGAGGTTTTAGCTAACTCTAGCAAAGGCTGGGAAGATGCAGCAGCAAATGCTGTTGCACAAGCATCAAAATCAGTAAAAAATATTCGTTCTGTTTATCTTAACGAACAAAGTGCAACTGTAAAAGATGGAGAAATTACAGATTACAGGGTAAATGTTAAGATTACATTTGAAGTAAAATAATCTATTATCCCTAAAATATATAGCGCCTTTTTGGCGCTTTTTTTATTTCTGAAGCCTGATATATGAATTGGAAAATTTCATTTTTATCGATTTTGTTAATCTTACTAAGTGGCTGTATCCAAAAGAAAGAAGCTATGTCCCATAAATATACCAACGCCTTAATAGAAGAGACGAGTCCTTATCTTTTACAACATGCTCACAACCCTGTAAATTGGGAAGCATGGCATCCAGAAGTTTTAGAGCGAGCACAAAAAGAGAACAAACCCCTTTTGATTAGTATTGGTTATGCGGCATGTCATTGGTGCCATGTAATGGAAGAAGAATGTTTTGAAGATGAAGAGGTAGCAAAAATGATGAACGAAAACTTCATCAATATCAAAATAGACCGTGAAGAACGCCCCGATGTAGACCAAATTTATATGGATGCGATTCAGATGATGACCGGAAATGGTGGTTGGCCATTGAACATCATAGCGCTGCCAGATGGGCGTCCCTTTTGGGGAGCAACCTACTTACCCAAAGAAAACTGGATTAAATCATTAGAGCAACTCACTAAACTTTATAAAGAAGATCCAGATAAAATTATTGGCTATGCTGAAGATTTAGAACGTGGAATACAAGCTATAAATCTAGTTGAAAATAAAGCAGGTATAGATACTTATAGTGTGGAATCGCTTCAAGGCGCTGTTGAAAATTGGAGCACCTATTTTGACACTTACTTAGGCGGCTATAAACGTGCACCAAAATTTATGATGCCCAACAATCTTGATTTTTTGCTTCATTATGCTACCAGTCAAGAAAATAGTGAAGTTCTAGAATACGTGAATACCACATTAACACGAATGGCTTATGGGGGTATTTTTGACCATGTAGGTGGTGGTTTTTCCCGTTATTCTGTAGATACCAAATGGCACGTTCCTCACTTTGAAAAAATGCTGTATGACAATGGTCAGTTGATTAGCCTTTATGCCAAGGCCTATGCTGTCACCAAAAATTTAATGTATAAACAAATTGTTGAAGAAACCATTTCTTTTGTTCAAGAAGAACTTTCTGACGAAAGTGGCGGTTATTATTCTTCTTTAGACGCTGATAGTTTGAATGAAAATAGCGAATTGGAAGAAGGAGCTTTTTATATTTGGACTGAGGAAAAATTAAAAGAATTATTGGGTACTGATTATACCATATTCAAAGACTATTATAACATTAACTCCTATGGAGAATGGGAAGATAACTATGTTTTGATACGTGATAAATCTGACCAAGAGATTTCCGAAAAATATGAGGTATCTGTTTTAGCATTAAAACAAAAAATGACCAATTCCTTAAGAGTACTTAAAGAAGAAAGAGAAAAACGTTCTAAACCTAGGTTAGATGATAAAATCTTGACCTCATGGAATGGTCTTATGCTAAAAGGCTTGGTTGACGCCTATCGTTATTTACAAGATGATAGCTACCTTGAATTAGCTCTTAAAAATGCTGCTTTTATAGAGAAAGAAATGATTAGGACCACTGGCGGACTTTACAGAAACCATAAGAACGGTGAAAGTAATATTAACGGATTCTTAGAAGATTACGCTTCGACAATTGAAGCATTTATTGGGCTTTACGAAGTGACTTTCGACCAGAAATGGCTAAACCATGCCAAAGAACTTACCGATTACGCATTAAAGCATTTCAATGATGAGGTCAGTAGCATGTTGTTCTTTACTTCTGACGAGGACGATTCTTTAATTAGAAGAACTCTTCAGACCAATGATGATGTTATTTCGGCATCCAATTCTATTATGGCCAACAATCTTTTAAAACTACATAAAGTTTTTTCAAAAGAAGGATATGGAGAACGTTCCCATCAAATGTTGAAAAACATACAAGATAATTTTGACAAGAATGGTCAAAGCTTTGCCAACTGGATGCATTTGGTGCTTTATGAAAATTTAAACTTTTATGAGATTGCTGTAGTGGGTGATGATTATGAAAAATTAGGGGAAACTATTTTATCTAACTATATCCCAAACAGTATTGTTGTTGGGTCTGAAAAAGAAGGAGATATCGAGCTCCTTAAAAGCAGGTACAACGAAGGCGAAACTTTGGTTTATGTATGTATTGAAGGTACATGCAAGTTACCAGTAACCTCTGCTGAAGAAGCTTTAAATCAGCTCTAATTTATAAAGAAATTTTTACCCAATTACTTGATAACGATCCCATATTTATTTAGGTTATTAAAAATTAGAAAAAAGTCATGATGGAAGAATTCACCAACCTAGAACAGCATATTGAAAACGCCATAGATTGGTTTTGGAAACTATTGCCCAATATCATCTTAGCAGTCATTCTGCTTATTGTTGGACTTTGGATTATTAGGTTTTTAAACCGCATGGTCAAGAAGTTTTTTGACCATAAAGACTATGATCTTACTTTGGAAAGTTTTCTACAAAGCTTTATCAGTATTACTTTAAAAGTGTTGCTTTTTGTTCTTGTTGTTACACAATTAGGCGTAAAAACATCATCGCTGGTTGCTATAGTAGGTGCAGCAGGACTCGCAATAGGGCTTGCCCTTCAAGGCTCTTTGGCAAATTTTGCCGGCGGTGTATTAATTCTACTCTTTAAACCTTTTAAAGTCGGAGACTGGATTTCAGCACAAGGTATTGATGGCTCTGTAAAAGAAATTACAATTTTCAGCACTAAACTAAATACGTTTGGAAATCAGTTGGCGATAATACCAAATGGTCAACTATCTAATGGTAATGTTATTAATTATAATGCGGAAGCTACCAGAAGGGAAAACTATACTGTGGGTATTAGTTATGGGTCGAACATTAAAACGGCAAAAGATATTTTATTACAGATTTGTACTGATGATGAACGCATATTAAAAGAACCTGCACCAGAAGTTTATGTAGGGTCACTTGGTGACAGTTCTGTAAATCTAACCCTTCGCTTTTGGGCGCCTAATGAGGTTTTCTGGCCAGCTCGTTTTAACGTCATTGAGCAATCAAAATTACGTTTTGATGAAGCAGGAATTGAGATTCCATTTCCGCAACGGGTTATGCATAACGTTAAAGAAAGCTAAGCTTTCTTTTTTTGTTGAAGCACAAAATCTTTAAGATAAAAAGGTTCAAAGTAGGCAACATCTTCAAAATCGCTTGCTTCAAACTTCTGAAATGATAATAACGTCATTTCATTTGCTGACGGTATCAGTTGGTCTTGAAAAACAAACTTGGGGTTTTTCAAGACATCTTTGCATTTCTCAGCACCACTACCTATCAAGAAAATTTTTTTATTACCTAAGTAGTCACTAAAACTATTTTCATCAATTACTTCAGCTTTGGTTTTCCTAATTTCTTCCAATTTATAATTAAAAACGCAAGAATATACCTCCATCCGTCTTGCATCCAATAGGGGGATTATCACTGCATTCTCTGCTACTTTTAACTGATTGGCCATGCTTTCTAAAGTAGCTACAACAATTAATGGTAAGTCTAGCGAAAAACATAATCCTTTGGCTGCTGAAACTCCTATTCTCAGCCCAGTATACGAACCAGGACCTTTACTTACAGCTATGGCATCTAAATCATTAAAACGGAGAGAAGCCTTTTTTAAAACTTTAGATATAAATACATGAAGTTGTTCTGAATGTGAATAATTAGGAGTATTCTCTTCGAGTAATGAAACTACATTACCATTTACCCCAATACTTACTGAGCAATTGGTCGTAGCGGTTTCAATATTTAGTATCGTTGCCATTAAAGCGAATATAAAAAGACCTGTTAGCTATTAAAAACTAACAGGTCTAAACTTATTTCTTAGTATGAACAAATTCTTAATCTAAAGAAAGTGGAATACCATAAAAGAATTCTAATATTTTGATTCTAAAGATATAATCATACTTAGATCTTACCAAAGTAGCTTCGGCATTATCGACCCTTGCTTGGGCCTGACCAAAATCAAATGCATTTAGCAAGCCTGCATCATAACGTTCTTTTGCATAATCATAAGCTAAACGTCTTGCCTCCAAAGTTTTACCCGCCGCATCATAAGCCTTACCAAAAGTTGTAACATCAACATAAGCTTGTTGTATATTAGTTTCTAGTGCAAGCTTATCCTGCTCTAATTGCAACTCCGCCTGTTTTAATGAAATTTCAGATCTTTTTACACTGTTTCTGGTACTCCATCCATTAAAGATTGGAATATTAAGTTGCGCTCCATATGAGATACCATCATTAATCCATAATTGATCTTTAAAACCAATCAAATCACCTGTTATAGGATCCAAAAATTGATCTGAGTATCTCGTATTGTAATTAAAAAAAGCGCTCAATGTCGGATAATAACCACCTTTGCTGATTTCTACATCTTTCATAGCTAATTCAACACTGGTTTCTGAAAATTTAATATCGTTTCTAAAGCCCAATGCTTTGTCAAAAATGACTTTTGCTGAATTATCTAAAATATCAGACGGTGGAACTTCAAAAGCTTCGTTCGCTATATCAAAATTTTCATAGTCCGTAATTTGCAGCAATTGCGCTAAGTTTACCCTAGAAATAAGTACAAGTGCATCATTGTTCACTATTTGTTGTTCCTGAGTAGCAGCTGTAGCTTCAATCTCCAATAAGTCACCACGAGGTAATACCCCAGATTCTACTAACTCCTTGGTACGATTCAAATCTTGCTCTGTTACCACATATTGAGCTTTAGAAACCTTTAAGGCCTCTTTGTTCGATAACACTGATAAATAAGCATTTGCGACATTTAAACGTATATCATCCTTCAAATCTTCAAGTCTATATTGACTAGCTAAAGCACTCATTTTTGCCCTGTTAAGGCGATTATAGTTGCGCAAACCGTCAAATAAAGTAACTGCCGCTGTAGCATTACCTGAAGATGTTAAAATTGTTGTCGTTGTGGGTTGGTTATTTGTAGGGTCAAATGAAAGTCCCGTATTACCTGAGCCGCTTATTTGGGCATTAAAACTTGGCAGAATATTACCAATTGCATCAGACTTATCGATTTTAGCATTCTCTAAATCCAATTGAAATTGTTGTACTGACAAGTTATTTTCAACTGCGTATATGACACATTCTTCAAGTGTCCATTTCTTCATTTGTGCGTTTGTGATGAATACAGCACAAACCACTAAAATTATGGTGATTTTAAATTTCATCCGTTTTTTGATTTTTGTTTACTATTGATTGGTTTATTAAGAATCTTCGTCACTTTTCTTTTCAAGCTTATTCCAGACTTTGATTTTCATATCTTCATCAATACCTGAAACAATCTCTACATCTATCCCATCACTAACACCCAACTCTAATTCTTTACGTTCAAACTCATCTTCTCCTATTTCGACCTCAACGTATGGTTTCTCTGTTTCTTTATCAAATTGTAACAAAGCTTCTTTAATGGTCAAAACATCTTTTTTCTCTTCTAAGACTATTGAAGCATTTGCACTATATCCGGCTCTTACATAAGCATCATCACTAACCTCTAAATCACCTTCAATTTTAAATTGAACCGCACCTTCTTCTTCAACACCTTTAGGGGCTATAAACTTCAACTTAGCGCCGAACGTACTTTTTTCTAAAGCGCCCAAACTAATCTCTAAAGGCATCCCTACACTTAATTTGCCAACTTCTGCTTCATCAACTTCTCCCTCAAAAATCATTTTTGTCATATCGGCAATAGTGGCAATAGTTGTTCCATCATTGAAGTTGTTACTTTGAATTACTTGATCTCCCTCTTTTACAGGTATCTCTAAAATTGTACCTGAAACTGTGGCTCTAATATCAGTGTTGGCCGCAGCAGACCCCCCTATAGATCCTCTACGGATAATCTGATAATCTGCACGAGAGTTTTTCAATTCTTGTTCAGCTTGTTCAAAAGCTAGTTTTAAACTGATGAAGTCTTGATTGGCAACTACACCTTTATCATGTAAAACCTTGTTTCTATCATACTCTATTTTAGCATTATTCAATGCCAACTCAGCATTACGAACTCGCCCTTGAGCCTGATTTAAAGATTGTTCATTAGGCACTACTTTTATTCTTGCAATTAGGTCCCCCGCTTTTACACCAACGCCCTCTTCTAAATACACTTTATCAATAATACCTGAAATCTGTGGCTTAATATTAATTTCATCTTCGGGTATTACCTTGCCTGTAACGATTACTTTATTCACAATATCCTTTCGTTCTAAAGTTTCAGTTTCATACAACTGAGCAGGTGTGCTATTCTGTTTAAGAAAGTATGAAATGGCAGCTAAAATGCCAATAACTGCTATACTTATTAGCCCATATTTTACATATTTGTTCATTACTCTTTATTTGATGATTGTTATTTAATTATTTTTTGGTCTATTCTTCTCTTAAGGCTTCAATTGGCCTAACTCTAATTGCTTTATTTGCTGGTATCAATCCTATCAGTACGCTTAAACTCACCATGAGAATAAATGAAATGAGGAATTGAGGAATACTTATCATAGGATTGACAAAAGGAAACTCATCTCCACTACCCCACATAGAGTTAATTATGGATAGAACTCCTACTGATATTGCAAAACCAATAAGCCCTGCAAATGCTGTTAATACAATGGCTTCAATCAATATTTGACGTTTAACCACTTTAGGTGTAGCACCAAGTGCCCTTCTGACCCCGATTTCTTTGGTACGCTCTTTAACTGTAATCAATAAAATATTACTAATGGCTATTACTCCTGCCAATAATGTGAATATGCCAACAAAAAAAGAGAACCCTTTTAAAACATTTGTAAAGGCCGAAATATTATTGAAGATTTCAGACATATCAAAACTTCCAATAGCTCGTTCATCTTTAGGGCTAATATCATACTTGTTTTTTAAAATATCTTTAATCTGTTTTTCTACTACAGCGACTTTAGTATTCTCTTCTACCGCAATTGCCATCCATCCCATTCGGTCCCCAGAATTAAATGCTTTTTGAAAAGTGGTAAATGGAATAAAAACTGCATTCTCACCATCAATATTGATATTGTTATTGGGCTTGAATATTCCGACAACAGAAAAGAAAATACCATTGATGCGTATATCTGCTCCAATAGCTTTTTCTCCCTTATCAAATAGTAGTTTATAAGTTTCCTCACCAATAACACAGACTTTTCTTGAAGATTCAATATCTGAGTTATTGAGAAACCGCCCTTCTACCAATTTCTTTTTAGTGATATTATCTATTTCGGGATAATCTCCATACACTGCAGAGCCACTGGTTTGACCATTTCTATAAACAGTAACAACACCTCTGTGATTACCCAATTCGATTCTTGGAGCTAAAACTTCAATCTCTGGGATTTGTTCTTTCAAAATTTTGGCATCCTCAATTTTGTATCGAATTCTTCTGCCTCGCTCAAAACCTTTATACGGTTCTGATGTTGACTGTCCCCAAACAAACAAACTATTGGAAGCAGTGCCGGCGAATGCTTTATCAAAACCATTACCAAGACCATTTGCCGATCCTAAAAGCAATACTAGTATTATCATTGCGAAAATAACACCGAGCATAGTTAAAAATGTTCTAAACATATTTTTGCCCAACGTGTGAAAAACCTCAATCCATAAATCTTTGTCTAATAACCACATAATTATTTATCGCTTAGTGCTACAATAGGTTTTACTTTAGCTGCATTGATTGCTGGTATTAAACCCGCTAATACTCCGGCAACAATAAGAATTATGGTAGCGATTATAACAGTTGATAAACCTACAGAGGGATTGCTAAAAGCTGGTGTCTTTATTGCCGGACCAACTAAAGACAATATGATCCAAGCAAATACTAACCCAACAAAACCGGATAAAGCCGTAATGAAAGTAGCCTCTAAAAGAACTGAATTCACAATTTGCTTGGGTTTTGCGCCCAATGCTTTTCTAATGCCAATTTCTTTAGTACGCTCTTTTATGGTAAACACCATGATATTTCCAATACCCACAATACCTGCTATCAGAATCAAAAATCCCACAACGATTGCAATCACGTCCAAAACTGTAGTAAAGCTGCTAATATTATCAAATGCCTCCGCATAATTCCAAATGTTGATACCTGATTGATCCTCTGGTGATACTTTATGTCTTCTCTTCATCAAATCTTCCAATCTGCCAGAAAACTCAAGTGCTTTGGTCAAATCATAGGTAGGGTTATAGGTAAGCGCTAGTTGATTAATATTATTGGTATTCCCATAGATACGCTGATAAGTAGACAGCGGAGCATAAATTCTTCTTTCGGCATTATCATCTCCTTCATCAATAAAAATTCCAATGACACGAAAAGATAATCCATTGAATTCTGCAAACTTACCTACAGGGTCTTCATTTTTAAATAAATCTTCCGCCACTTTTCTTCCAATAACCGCCACTTTTGCCTTATTGGTAAAGTCGGCTTCATTGAAATATCTCCCATCGGTAACAATAGTTTTTTCAATAATTTGAAATTCAGGGTGTACTGCCTGAACTGAATAAGAACCTGTTTCGCTCTTATATCGTGCTGTAGTATTGGTAAAATATCTTCCGCTTATATATTCAATATCATCAGGAAAACTTTGCTTGATATACTCATAATCATCATTATCAAGCTGCACTCTTCTGCCAGCTTCAAAACCAGCATATGCTTTTGACGTAACCCCAGGTCTAACAAAAATAGAATTTGTAGCGTCGTCATTGAATTGACCTGTAAAGCCATTTTGCATTCCGTTTACAGAAGCAAGCAGCATCACCAAAATAAAAATCGCCCACCCAACCGAAAAACCAGTTAAGAACGTTCTCAACTTGTTTTTTTTGAGTGTACTAAATATTTCTTGCCAAGTATCTCTATCAAACATACTGTTGGGCTCTAACTTGTTTTACTTTTTTATCTTCTACAATAACACCATCTTTAAGATGTACTATACGTTTGCACATTTGAGCAATGTCTTCTTCGTGTGTAACAACTAAAATAGTGTTACCCGCATCATTAATTTTCTGAATCAAATCCATCACTTCATATGATGTCTTACTATCCAAAGCTCCCGTTGGTTCATCTGCTAAAAGCACTTTTGGCTCAGCAGCCATTGCTCTAGCTATCGCAACCCTTTGTTTTTGGCCTCCTGAAAGCTCACTTGGCAAATGCGTTGCCCATTCTTTTAAGCCTACTTGCTCTAAATATTTCAATGCTTTTTCTTGACGCTGCTTTCTATTTACTTTCTGGTAATACAAAGGCAATGCAACATTTTCAACTGCTGATTTATAGTTGATTAAGTTAAAGGATTGAAAAATAAATCCAAGAAACTTATTTCTATACTGGGCGGCTTTTGTTTCATTCAAATCTTTGATAGGAACACTATCTAAATTATATTCACCCGTATCTGCGCTATCAAGCATTCCCAGAATATTCAGAAGCGTTGATTTACCCGAACCCGAAGAACCCATAATGGCAACTAATTCGCCCTCTTCGGCAGTAAAATTGATTCCTTTTAAAACATGGAGGGAATTGCTTCCCATTTTATAGGATTTATGAAGGTCTTTAATTTCAATCATAATTGGTTTATTAGCTATCTGAATGTCATCCACTATAGGACTGACAAGTTGTTAAAATGTTACAAGAATTCTTTAAAAGTTTTGTTAAATGATTAATTGCCATTCTCTTCTGGCTCAACATTGTTCCAAACTTTAATTTTATCGGTATTTGAAATACCTGATTTAACTTCAACATAAATGCCATCACTGACACCCAATTCAATATCTTTTCTTTCGAATTTTTGTTCGGAAGTTTCCACTTCAACATAAGGATCTTTGGAATCTGAATCAAACTGTATTAGTGCTTCTTTTAGTGCCAAGACACTATCAGCTCTTGCCAAAATAATGGATGCATTTGCACTGAGACCAGCTCTTATAAACGTAGTGTCTTTCTTATTCAATGTCCCTTTAATTTCAAATTGAATAGCTCCATTTTCCTCTTTTCCTTTGGGAGCTATATAATCTAAAACGGCATCAAATATCTGGTCTTCAATCGCCCCTACCGTAATTTCAAGAGGTAAATTTTCTTTGATTTTACCGACTTCAGATTCATCGACTTTTCCTTCAAAAATCATTTTCTCAACATCTGCAATTGCAGCAATAGTAGTGCCTTCATTGAAATTATTACTTTCAATAACCTGGTTTCCAACTTCTACCGGAACTTCGAGCACCATGCCACTAACCGTAGAACGAATCAAATTATTTGCCGCATTTCTAAAACCGGCTGTGGTACCTGTGTTCACAATATCAAAACGTTTATTGGCAGCACGATATGCCTGTTTTGCTTGATCATAAGTAACCTGAGCACGATCTAAATCTGCTTGGGAAATAACTCCTTTGTTAAAAATTGACAATTGTCTTTCGTAATTACGTTTTTGATCATCAAGATTTATTTTGGCGTCATCAATTGCATTTCTTGCATCATTCAAGGCATTCAAATTTGGTACTACCTTAATCTTAGCTAGTAAATCTCCAGACTTTACATAATCACCGCCTTCGACATACACTTCCTCTATAACCCCAGAAATATTTGGTTTAATCAAAACTTCTTCCAAAGGTAAAATACTTCCTGTAGCAACCGTTTTTTTAATGATAGTTTGCTTAGAGGGTTCTTCAGTTTCATAGACAACCGGATCTTCTGCGTTTTTTTGGTATAAATAATACATTGCTCCACCGAAACTCAATACGATGAGCAGTAAAATGATAATGGTTACTGATTTTTTCATTTTTGATTGATTTAATTTTTAGGAACATTTTGTTCCAAGGTTGTCAAATTGAAACCTTTGATTAGCTATCGTTTTTATTCTGTTCTTAATGCATCTATAGGCCTAACCTTTATGGCGCTCTGTGCAGGTATGAAACCAGCGAGCAATCCAGAAATAATCAGTACTATTAAGGCAATGGTCACTACACCCACGCTTACACTTGGATTCATAAACATATCAACTGGCCCAACACTATCTAATAGTGCATTTATCCCATAAATGAATAAAGAGCCTATGATAATACCCATCATACCTGATATAATGGTTAAAAAGATGGACTCCATAAGAATCTGTTTTTTGATGGACCATGGGTCTTCACCTAATGCCCTTCTTATACCAATTTCTTTGGTTCGCTCTTTCACAACAATAAGCATAATGTTACTGATGCCTATAACTCCAGAAATTAAGACTAAAGTTCCTACAATAATGGCAATCCATTGCATAGCACTAAAAAGAGTCTCGACCCTATTAAACTGTTTAAACAAATCAAAGAAGCCTATGGCCCTTTCATCATCTGGGTGTATTTTTCTACTCTGCTTTACGGTGCTTATAATCTTGTCCGTCAGATTACTAATAGATTTACCATCTTTTGCTGTAAGTGCCATCCAACCCACATTATCAGCTCTATTAAATGCTTGTGAAAAAGAAGTGAAAGGAGCATAAATCTGCCGTTCACTATCTTGGTTGCCACCATTGCTTGTTTTCTCTTTATAAGTGCCTACAACCATAAAATTGACACCAGAGATTTTAATGTACGTCCCCAAAACATCTTCACCATTTTCATAAAGGTCTTTACGGACTCCGTCTCCGATTACAATGACCTTGCGCTTTTCCTTAATATCATTGTGATTAATAAATCTCCCTTTTGCAACGTACATAGGGTTTTGTTGGATAATTTCTGGATAGTCGCCAAAAATTCTATAAGAGCCGCTTTCAGTGCCATAGACCACATTATCAACTCCATCAGGGCCTCGCAAAGCATTTCTCGGTGAAATTATTTTAAGTTCTGGCACCTTTTCGCGAATTAAATCAACATCTTCTAACTTGAAATTAAACCTTCGCCCTTCAGGTAATCCTTCATACGCCATTGTGGTACTTTGAGTCCACATGAACATCGTATTTGTAGCTACTCCATTAAAATCTTGTTTAATACCATTTTCTAGACCTTTCCCGGCCGAGAGTAAAATGATTAGTATTAGAATACCCCAAAACACTCCAAAAGCCGTTAATAAGGTTCTAAACCAGTTACTAGTCAAAACCTCTAATATTTCTTTCCAACGATCTCTGTTAAACATAATTATTCGTCTCTTAATGCTTCTATAGTATGAATACTTGCCGCTCTCCATGCTGGAAAAAAACCGGCAATTGCACCTGCTACTACCAAAACAATAACTGTTGTAAAGGCTACTGTAAAATTCACAGAGGGATTGAGCACATAATCTATTTCAACATTTGGCCCAACTATTTCTAAAATTGCCATACTTAAAATCAATCCTGTAAAACCAGATATGGCCGTAACAAAAATTGATTCTTGTAAAATCATTCCTACGATGCCCCAAGGCTTCGCACCCAGTGCTTTTCGTATTCCAATTTCCCTTGTTCGTTCTTTAACGACAATTAGCATAATATTACTTACTCCAACTACTCCAGCGATAATTGTACAAACACCGACAAACCAAAAGAAAAATTTGATATTGCTTGTCAATCCATAATATCTTTTAGCCTCTTCTATTGGGTTCCATACTCGGATTGCCCTATCATCTTCTGGTGAGACACCGTGATACTCATTCAAATATGTTTTCATTTCAGCAATAAACTTATCTGTATTTGCAACAGTTTCATCAAGTGATCCTTGATCCGGCAACAAATAATTCATGTTGTTTATCTTATCTGCACCATTGAATGCTAGCTGCGCAGTAGTAATAGGAATAAATATTCGTTCTTCCTCACCTTCATCATCGCCATATTCCCCAAATACCCCAACAATTTTAAAACCAGCACCCGATATAGTTATATACTCCCCTAAAGGAGAATCAAGTTCGGAAAAAACCTCTCTTTTTATTTTATTACTTATTACAGCTACTTTAGCATTGCTACGAACATCAGTTTCATTAATATAGCGTCCTTCTGACAAATATTCATTTTCTATGGTTTGCAAATCGCCTGTGGTACCAACAATATTATAGACCAAAAGATCATTTTTGTATACAACCTTTACTCCTCTCGGGAAGTAAAGTACAGAGCCTTTCTCATAACCATCTCCCATAGAATTTGCTATGGTTTCAAAATTTTCATTTCTAAGTTGAATTCGCCTACCAGGGTTAAGCCCCTTATATTCTATTGTAGTACGCCTTGGCCAAACCCAGATACTTGTAGCAGCATCTTCCTTAAATTCGGCCTCAATACCGTTTTGCATACCTTGACCAAAACCTAATAGAATAACGAGAATAAATATACCTGAAGCAACAGAAAGACCTGTGAGGAAAGTTCGCAATTTATTCTTGCGAATAGTGTCGAATATCTCTTGCCATCTTTCGATGTCAAACATTGGGTTGGATTTAATTGATTGATGAAATACACTAGTGTACTTTTATAAGACTATAACTACCCAACATTGTTACACTTTTTTTGAAAAAAAAATAAAAACAAGTTTTTTAGTTATTTCTAAGCTTTCTATAAATAAAATAAAAGAGCCCGCCAACTAATATATATGGTATAGCCATAAGGTACACTATACCATTGTTGATACCCTCAGCCTGACTTTTATCAGCCTCGCTTTCAAGAGCTGCCCTGCACATAGCACATTGGGCCTCAAGGTCCGTTGAAACAAGAAAGAGACTTACAAAAACAAGAAGTATGGATATATTCTTTTTCATCAGCTATAATAAGGTGATATCATTAAATAAACAACAACACCAGTCACGGCTACATATAACCAAATGGGAAAGGTATATTTTGCCCATCTTTTATGAGCTTCAAAATCACCTAAATAGGTTTTACTATAAGTTATCAAAACCAATGGAATAATGACTATTGAAAGCACAATATGGGTAAGAAGTATAAAAAAGTATATATATCTAATAGCCCCCTGGCCACCAAAAGGCGTCGACTCAGAGGTCATATGATAAGCCACATACATCACCAAGAAAAGAACAGAAAGAACAATACAAGTTGTCATCGTATTTTGATGTAGTTTTCGTTTACCATTTTTAATGGCAATCACAGCCATGACCAATAAGAAAGCTGTAACCCCATTTATAGATGCATAAATTGGTGGTAAAAAAGTTAATGGGTCAGCATTTGGTATTTTATACCCAAACAAAATAGCCACCACTAAAGGAATAGCAATGGATAAGACTGTAATCCAAAGCTTTATTTTCTTTTCGTTTTTTGAAACTCCTTTCATTTACTCTGCCAATAATTTTTGAATATCTTCTTTCAACATCGTTATCTGTTGTGGCTCACCATCTTTATTTGTCCCTTCCTTTTCTGATATTGTCCCTCTATAATATATTAAGGGATTGCCAAACTTATCTGTTCTCGAACGTATATACCCTTGCTTATCGACCAATGCAAACATACCTGAGTGCTCAAAACCACCAGGAGCATCTTCAGCTTCATTGGCCAATATATAAAACCCTTCACGGGCGAGTTCATAGATTTCTTCCTTATTACCTGTCATAAAATGCCAGTCTTTATTAACAGCACCATAACTGTTTGCATATTTTTTTAAAACAGAGGGAGTATCATAGCGGGGGTTAATACTAAATGAGGCAAAACCTAAGCCGTTCTCTTCAGAAAAGGTGTTTTGCAACTCTACCAAGTTGCTGGTCATTATCGGGCAAATGGTCGGGCAGGTCGTGAAGAAAAAATCAACGACATAAACCTTGCCTAAGTAATCTTTATTGGAAATTTGAATACTGTCTTGGTTTAAGAATCTAAAATCAGGTACTTTTCGCTTTTGCCCATTACTAACAACATAAGATAATGGAGAAAAATTGGTCACTCCACCCATTCTATCATTTTCGACAACCGTACCTTCTTTTAGGCGTTTGGTAATTTCATAAACGGCAAAGACACCAAATATCAATACAATAGCTGAAACCCAAACGTAGGTATATTTCCTTTTACTATTTGTTCCTGTTGGCATTGTTCTTTTTTAATGCGAGACGGTATTCAGCAAGAATTATTTTCACATCGTCTTCCATCTTATTATTTAAATCCGCAACAGATGTCGTATTAAAACCATATTTGGTTCCTAAATCGTCATCGTCATCGCGACCTCTTAGATTTCTATTTTTATCAATAATGAAAACATGAGGAGTACCAAGGTCGTCACCTAAACTTAGGTTTGTTTTTAAAGCATTAAAAAAAGTTTTAATTTCTTCTGCACTTGCATAAACAAAGTTCCATTTATCAATTGGAGACAACTGGCCTAGTTCTGCTTTAAGTTCTTCAACACTTTCCTCCTGTCCGTTTAGAACGAACATAACCAATTGAAAGTCATTGAACTCATGAAATCTCTTATAAATCTTTTGATTAAGATTAAACGCGTTACCTTTTCTGCTTTCAATATTTGCACCTAAAAAACCTAAAACGGTAATCTTGTCTTGTAACGAGGTTACCCCATCAACATCTATAATATCAGGTATTTGCTCCGTTAAAACAGGTAATCTTCCAAAATTGTTTACCCCCGAAGCAAAAAACAAATAGGCAACCAAAGGGAATATGAACAAGACAACTAAAACCAGTTTTTTCTTCATAGTGCAATTTTATACCGTTTCAAATTCAGTACATACAAAAATAAAAAAAGGCGGTCATTAAACCGCCTCTATACTATCAATATTAACAATAGAGCATTTAAAAATCCCAGGCAAAGAATCCATTTTTAAATACCTCATATATATAAGTTGCTTCAAAAAGTAAAATAAACACCAAATAGGAAACTAAGAAAATTGGAGTCCATACTATTGCTCTTCTCAATGAACTTTTTTCATCACGCAAGTGCATAAAATCCCATGCGATGTAATATGCCTTAACCAATGTAAGGATGATGAAAATCCAATTAAGCAATTTCATACCCAAGAATGAGGTCTTGGTTAAAAATTCAGGTTTAAGAATCCCCAAGACAACCTCAACTGCGGTCACAATGGTTAAAAAGATTAGAACACCCCAAATCTTTTGAATATTGGACTTAAACTTCACTAAGCCTCTAAAAATCTCTAATTTATGTTCGTGTGCCATGTAAGTGCTTTGTTAAATAGATTCCCAACTTGCGGGAACGACAACTAAATTTTATACCAAATAAAAGAATGTAAATACAAATACCCAGACTAAATCTACAAAATGCCAATAAAGTCCAACTTTTTCAACCATTTCATAATGTCCTCTTTTTTCATATGTTCCAAGAATGACATTAAAAAAGATAATCACGTTTATAACTACACCAGAAAATACGTGGAAACCATGAAAACCTGTTATGAAAAAGAAAAAATCTGCAAACAAACGGCTACCGTATTCGTTTCTTACCAAATTAGCTCCTTCTACTACTCTAACCGCATCTTTAAGCCGGCCTAATGATTGCTCCCTATTAAGCAAAGTTTTCTCACCTTCTTCATTGATTGTTTCTGTTCGAATCAAAATATTCGGATCCGCTTTAAAACCTTCAATTACTTCGTTTAAGGATACTGTGGTTAATGCAGCTTCATCAGTATACCAAACACCTTTATCGCGAGTATCTTGAACCCTATCTTCAGTTAGTGCAGCCGCAAAAGAAGTAATTGCAGCTCTTTCACCAGTATCAGCTTGTACAAATTGTAACAGCCTGCCTCCTTTAGTTTCTATAGCCCCATAATCACCCTTTATAAAAGTAGCCCATTCCCAAGCTTGAGAGCCCACGAAAATTGCACCGCCGATAATAGTTAAGAACATATACCAGACCACCGCCTTCTGCTTCATTTTGTGACCCGCATCAACCGCTAAAACCATAGTTACCGATGACATAATCAAAACGAAGGTCATAAACGCCACATAAATCATCGGATAGTTACCGTGAAAGAAAGGAACGTGAGTGAACACCTCATCTGCTATTGGCCATGTTTCAATAAACTTAAATCTTGAAAATCCGTAAGAGGCTAGAAAACCTGAAAATGTCAAGGCATCAGAAACAATAAAAAACCACATCATTAGTTTTCCATAGCTTGCGCCCAATGGTCTATTGCCACCACCCCAAACGTTTTCTTCATTACCGGTTGTTACCGTTGTATCCATAAAAACTGTCGTTTTAATAAAACTTTAGCAAAAATACATTATTTGATGTATTGGAAAAAGTCAATTTGTTTAGAAAACCAATCTTTCTATGATTTATTTTACAAAAAACATAAATAGAATTAGATAAACCCATAAAAAGTCTAAAAAATGCCAAAAATTCGCACCTAATTCAAGACCTAGCATATTTTCAGGAGTGTACTTTCCTTTCATTTGTTGAACAATAACCACCAGCAACGAAATTAGACCGGCCACCACGTGTAAAATATGCACAAAAGCAATTAGAAAGATATAGGACATTTTAATATTGCTAGTTGGTCCTGTGAAGTAATATCCACTTTCTAGCATCTGAGAAAAACCTACAAATTGCAGAACAATGAAACCAATGCCCAATATCAATGTAATTAGCAACCAGTTCTTCGCTATTTTTTGGTTATTTAGTCTAACATTTCTTTTTGCAAGAACATATGTAATACTGCTCAAAACAATGATGATTGTACTAATAAAAAATGCCTGGGGCAAATCTATATTATCCAACCAATCTTCTCGTTTGCTACTCACTATGTAAGCACTGGTCCAGCCAGCAAATGCCATAATTAGACTAATGATACCAAACCAAAGCATCATTTTTCTTGCCCTTTTGTTTTTTTCTTCCGTTGTTCCTTGTGTTAAATCCATATCATCAATCAAATAAACTTATCTATAACAAATACTATTTGCATTAGCGTGATGTATGATACGCTAGCAAGCATTAAACTTCTAGCTGATTTATTATCACGTTTTTCATAAAGTTTGAAAGCAAAAATCAACATTGCAATTCCCATTAAAAATACAATAACGGCGGCACCTACAGAAAGCTCCAATCTACCCGTAAAACCAAGAGCCGGCATAATGGAAATAACAATCATCCAAACTGTATATAAGATGATTTGTAGCACCGTACCTGTATCTTTTTTTCCTGTCGGCAGCATTTTAAAACCTCCCTTTTTATAATCCTCATCGAGCATCCAACCTAAAGCCCAAAAATGTGGGAATTGCCAAAAAAATTGAATCATAAACAATGTGCCCGGTTCAATACCAAAATCATTGGTTGCTGCAACCCAACCCAACATAAAGGGTATAGCACCTGGTATCGCTCCAACAAATACAGAAAGGGGCGTTTTCGTCTTTAATGGCGTGTAAACACTTGTATATAAAAAAATTGAAATTGCACCAAATAGTGCTGTTTTAGGATTTAAGAAATACAGAGACACCACCCCTAAAATCGTTAACAAAATGGCAATAGAAAGCGCAGATTTTGTAGACATACGACCTGCTGGTATGGGCCTATTTCTTGTACGCTTCATCAATGCATCCAAATCTTTCTCGATAATTTGGTTATATGCATTTGAAGCTCCTACCATGCAATACCCGCCAAATGCCAAAAGAAGAATTGATAAAAAATCGATTTGATAAGCTCCTAAAAAATACCCAGCAATAGAAGAAAACACCACACTGACTGCTAACCTAACTTTGGTCAGTTCTTTAAAATCAGAAATGGTCAGTGACCAATTGGGATTTTTGATAGTTTCTGTAGCTGTTTTCATATTGGCCTGCAAAGATACGCTCGCACCCTTTCATTTGCAACGAATTAAGTACGTTTATCTTATTTTAAAATAGATCCAACAAAAAACCCTTACCAAAAATGGAAAGGGTTTTCATAACTATATTTAAAAAGTTTACTGCAACTTAAATGTAATAGGAATACTAAATGGAACTTTAACTGCTCTTCCTCTTTGTTTACCAGGCGTCATTTTAGGCAACTTATTGATGATTCTCAGTGCTTCTGCTTCTAAATTTTTATCTGGTCCTCGCATTCTGATATTACCAATACTACCATCTTTCTGAATTACAAAGACAACACTAACACGACCCTGAACGCCCATCTCTTGAGCAATTTCTGGGTAACGGAAGTTTTTACGAATGTGCTTTTGCATCATTTCTTGAAAACATGCTTTTTTATTGCTTGAACCTTCACAACCAGGAAATACGGGAACATCTTCAATAACTGCAAAAGGGACAGATATATCTTCATCAATCTCTTCTACTTCTACATCATCAACTTCCATAACCTCTTCTTCTTGGCTAGTTTCAGTAGATTCAATTACAGTTTCCTCAACCTCTTCTTCATCTTCAACAACTTCAATAACCTCTGGAGCAGCTGGTGGTGGAGGTGGAGGTGGAGTTTTAATCTGTTCAGTCATTGGAACTTCTTCATCCAACTGATCTTCAATATTCATAGAAATGTCATAGTCATTTCCTTTGTCATATTTTTTCCATTCTAAACCTCTCCAAACTAGCAACATGACTACAGCAAGGCCTATTACAAAATAAAGGGCACTATTTCTGCCAACATCAGCTTTCGGATTCTTTTTTGGTTCCATCTGTTTAAATTTTAGTATTTGCTAATTTAAATATTAATTCGATATATAAACAACTTAAATGAGTCATTTTAACTTTGTGGTGAGTGAAAGATAGTTTTTAATGAGTAAAACACCAAAAAAAGCCCCAAGTGTATTTGCAAGAATGTCCCAAATCTCAGCAGCACGATCAAATGGCATATAATATTGTAAGACCTCGATTAAAACACCATAGCTTATAGAAAAAAGGACAAGCCCAATTAGTGTCGTCATTAATTTGAACTCATCACTGTTTCTTTCTCTAAAAGAAAGAACTCCCAAAATAATTATAACACAATGAAATGTAAAATGAACAATTTTGTCAAAATATGGTATGGTAATTCCTTCCGTGGCATCATCAGGAAAAGAAAATAAGCTGAGTAGTGTTACAAACACCATCCAGCTTATAAATAAAATCGTAAACAAATGCTTTTTAAGCACCAATTAATTCTTTGTAATCTGCATCACTCATGAGATCATCTATTTCAGCGATATCACTTATTCTTATTTTGACCATCCAACCTTCGCCGTAGGGGTCTGAATTTACTTTTTCAGGCTCATCTTCAAGAGCTTCATTAAATTCAATCAGCTCACCACTTAAGGGCAAAAAAAGGTCTGAAACTGTTTTTACTGCTTCAACGGTACCAAAAACTTCTTCTTTATCTAAAGTTTCATCAACAGTTTCTACTTCAACATAAACGATGTCTCCTAACTCGCCTTGGGCAAAATCTGTAATACCAACGGTCGCAACGTCACCCTCTATCTTAACCCATTCGTGGTCTTTGGTATATTTTAATTCTGATGGAATATTCATTTGTGATTATTTATTCTTCAAACAAATGTAACTGATTCAAATACTATTTTCAAAAATTGTTTTGAAGATTTTTGGTTATCAATCACTAAGAATTAATTTCCAAAATTATAGCGCAAGGTAAAGCCTGCGTTAACTGTTGTTTGAGGAAATGCGGTAGACACTTTAAACTGTGAAAAGGAATGATCATAGAAGAACAAGGCATTCAAACTTTTACTAAGTGCATAGTCAGCTGTAAATTTGATTGACCAAAGTTCTTGACCGGCGGTAATTTGATTGTTATCAATATCAAGATTTCTAATCAAGGTGATATTATCACGTAACGATAAATCTGCTTTTAAGTTCAAATCGCCCTTTAAACGTGTTTTTTCTCCACCAATATTAGCCACAAACTTTACATCTTTAAATCGATACCCAAGTCCTACGGTGTATTCTTTTCCATTGATTTCGGTAAGCAAATTATTATCAAAACTCAAAGAGAATGTTCTATCCGTTCTAACCTGTGCTAAAACACTCATTGAATTTTTCATTTCAAAATCCATTCTAATAAGAGGGTTAAATTCATCAGTCAATACTACATTATTTATGATATTTTCTGATAGAATATTCCCTGTTTCAGTATTTACTGGCGCTAACCCATCTTTTATCAACTGGTTTCTTTCTAAATTAGTTTGGAAAGAATTGATACTGTATGCGGAGCGATAACCATGCTGAATTGAAAAACGCTTGAATTTTTCTTTGAACCATTTAATCTTCATTAAACCGGTATACTTAATATTCCAGTTTGGAATAGGAATATCACGAAATGCATCCAGATTCACTCGATTTGCATCTTGACCTGTTATTGCAGCAAAGAAGGCAGGCAATAATACATCTTGACTCGTTTTGCCATAACCTTGCGGGAAACCATCTTCATCTACCTCTGTTACGTTTGCATTTCGGTCAGAAACAATTCGATTTGCAATGGTAATTCGGTTGTCTTTGAACTCTTCAAAAGTCGTCGAATCAAATTCATCACTTTTTCTGAATGCTGTACCAATCATCATGGTTGATATACTGAAGTTTCCAAAATTATTGGCAAGTAATTGATTGTACTGCAAACCACCATTTACATCATCTGGTATCACCTCAAATGTCTCTTGCAAACTATTTGAAATCTGTCGGTCGGCAGTCAAGTCAATTGTCAAATCTTGAGTAGGTTGAGCGGTAGCCGTAATGGTCAATTGTTTTGAATTATTCTGTAAAAACTGTGAGTTAAATCCATCGAATTGGGTCAACCAACCTCGCCGAGCGGCTTCAAACCTTACATCGCGCTGGCTACCAAAAACAAAACCTACACTAGGTCTTGCGGTACCTAAAAATCCAATAGACTCCGTATAACCTGGCAGTACTTTACCTCTATTCTCACTATAGTTGATATTAACACGTTTAACCATGGTTAAAATATCAATAGCGGTATTTAAGCCCTTACTAGTCTTCTTTTTAGGTTTTTCATCTTCACCATCGGCTGTATTTCCTGCCTTGTCACGTCTTGCGCGAACAGCAGCTGCAGCCTCTTTTCCAGTTCTCTTTTTGAGACCTAAAAAATCATAGAAACTCTGCATGGTTAAATTAGCAGTCAAATTATGGGTGCTAGCATTTTGTACTGTATTAATATCTTCACCTGCCACCTCAAAAAGAGCATCACCACCACGTTGCCAATCAAAATTACTGGTATAAGTATATTGCGCATTGATAAAACTCAGGAAAGGAAACTTATCAAAAGGCAGTTCGTAATTCAACTGCATTTGCTGTGCATGTCTATTAGGTTCGCCAATATCAAAAAAGCCATCCCATAAATTCAAGGTATCATCAATCAAGAGTCGGTCATCATCGTCCACATCTGTTCCAAAATAGTTTCGAACGATATTATTGTTCGAAGATGTCAAATTCACACGAAGTGATTTTGTCAAACTATAGTTTAAGGCATATTGCCAATTGAACAGATAATTACGCTGTTGTAATAAAGGCAGGTCTAAAGACTCGATACCTGGTTCAAGAACGTCTCTAAAACGCTGTTGGTTGAACGAACGATTGTAATTTGCGTTAACCGAAATACTGGTTGGCAAAATATTAAAATTGAGTTCTTTCAACCATTTCCAGTAATCACCCGTAAAAAGAGAGTCTTTCTTAACAAATGGTGCAACGGGAGCAGGTTTAAAATTATGATTGTACACAAACCCTGTGGTTACATTTTGATCCCTTAAGTCGGCAACCTCAAAATCGCGATGATTGGTTTCATTATATGAATAGTTAAAAGTAAAATTCTCAATATCATAAAAATTGGCATCAGCCTCTTCTCCCCGATTTTTTCGAACTCCAATTAAATTGATACTTCTTCGCTTTGTATAATCTTCAGCCTGCTCCAATATAGTTTCGGCATCTTCTTCTGTTTCGGCGGCAGCTATTCTATCATCCAATTTCAAGTCATCATAAACTGGATCAAATTCAGGCGTTATAATCGTCTCTGAAATTCCATAATTAAATGGTATTTGAATACCCCATTTTTTTGGCAATAATTGGCCTACATTGACATTGGTTACCACATCATAAGAAACGGCATCCTCACGCGCCCTTTCATTCGGCATCTGATCTATAGATCCAAAACCAGAAGTACTGGTGCTACCTGTAGCCGTTATATTTGCAAAGTCAGCCATATTTGCATCAAAAGCTGCAATCGCGGCCCAACCACCATTGTTATCAAGACCGGCCAAACGCAGTTCATTGAACCACACTTCACCACGCGCAGGTAAATCATCGCTATTTTTCACCCCCACCATCATACTTCTAATACTACCTAAAGACGGATTACCCCTAATTCCAATTCGCATTTGACCTAAGGTTCTTGGAGCGAATTCATCAACAGGAACCACTTCACCGCCCTGTACTTCGTAGTAATTGACTTCATTAAGTGTCTGCGAAGCAATACCCAATGATTTTACCTTATTCAAATCTGATAACACAATTTCTAATTCGTTAACACTTGGCCAAATCTCATCTGCCGAAGAAGACCCAAAAGATGTAAATTGCAATGGAAGTTCTAACTGATAAAAATTTTCAGAAAAATCCGTACCAATCCTCAAAAAACCAACTAAGGGAGTATCATCATCTGAATAATCGGTATTTAATATTTTTTCAGCATGCATGAACATTTTAATCTTTTCATACTGGCGAACATCAATATTTACATTTTTGAAAACGCCACGAGAATCTTCAGATTCTAAATTTTCAACTACGAATGAAAGTGATTGCTCATTTTGACGAATAATAGTGTTGTTATTATTCAACTGTTCTCTAATTACCCCTGGAGGTAGTACATAAGGTATAGGTATTCTGCCGCTATTCTCTTCAATGTTAACCGTATTCACATCGGTCACCGTACCATCATCAGCAGGGTTATTATCTATCGCAGGATCTTGAAGCGTATTGGTATAGGTACGCCAATCGCCCCTAACCAAATCAAGTGTTGCAAATCTTAGCACCACATCATCAGTAAAACCTGTCATATACATTCTCATGAAACTCACCGATCTAAAATCTGTGATTCCGCCAACCGCATTTGTAAAATCACTTAACGGAATTTTATATTGAATCCATCTTCGATTCAATTGTGTATTATTGGGCAATGTAGGGGTTTCACCCTCACGAATATCAGTTACATATTGATCATCAATTGTGGTGTTTGGTTTAATTTCGATACGGTATTCATAATAACTATCGACGGTATTCATTGTCAAATCTCGATCTACATCTTCTACATCAGGTAAAGTAGTAGATCCACGATTAGTATTAGTTACTTGAACAGGTGAATTACCATCAGGATTATTGAAATCTAGATAACGTTCTAAAACGCCACCCTCACGATTTAAATAGTATACGTAATTATCTAATGCAGGATCTTCTGCTGGGCCATTATATATAGCCGCTTCTGCTGCGTCATCAAAACCATCAAAACCAATATCTTGCTGTGCCCTATTATTTTCATCGGCATCAAAAGCATAAACTAAAGACTGTGTTGAAGGTACTTGACCCCAAATAGTTGGTCGTGGTGTTTCGGTAGATGTTGTGCTTGGCAACCCATTTTCATACTGTTTTCTACCATCAGGCAGAATATCCTCTGAAATATTCCCTAGGTTGATTACCAGTTCCCCGGAGTTTGCCCCTGTTGTTTCTCCATCAACATAGGGGTCTAAAACCCAAAACTGAACAAATTCGACATTTGATTGTTCAAAATTGGTACTGCTTAAAGATCTCATAATCCCAGCCCAGTTCTCTTGTGGAGTACCACCAAAATTGGTGCTAGCATTATAAGGTCCTTTTTGGTTTGGGTAATATGCTAAATCCAATGTACCCTGCACTGTCGTTTGCCCCTGTGCAATATCTACTTGAGGAAAAACCTCATCAATAAAAACCCTTCTCGTTGAATTTAAAGAAATGTCACCATCTGTAACCCCATCTGGTCGCTGATTGGTGTAGAAGATAGGATCAATGGTATACCAGGCCATCTTAGCCCGTTCAAAACCTGCAGCGATTCCGTCTTCATTATTTGGAATTCCCACAGGCGGACTTGCCAATGACCAACCCAATGAAGAGCGTATGTCTATTAGTGCTTGAGCTCCTTCAAAATCATCTAAATATGTTGTAGTTTCTCCTTGAAAATCTGCATTTTTAGGAGAATTTGGGCTTAAAGCCGCAACCTCTGCCCTTAATGAGATATTGGAAGGAACGTCTGTATCAATATTTGGCAATTTATTTGCCAATCTGGTCAAGAAAGGAACTTCCGTACTAAAGTTAGTATTGAATCCGTAAATTGTGTTGTTAACGGGCTCAACACCAAAATTTGATTTTTGAGTCAGTGGCCTTTCATTAAGATTGAGCAAAGTACCTCCAATCAAAAAGTTTTCGCTAATTTGATGTTCTACATTGATACCTGTAAACCTTCTTGTCTGTTGACCAAAGACAGCATTATTCTCTACTGAAATATTAATTGGCGTGTTTGAAGCCTCCAAACTGGGATCTAAAAGTTGCACGGTACCAGCCTGATAATTTACGGTATAATCAATCCCTTCTTGCAATTGACGACCACCGGCAGTTACTCGAACAGATCCTCTAGGTACATTGAATGCTCCAATCGGGATACCATTATTACCCTGTGACTTATATCTCCCTTTCAGTTGAAAACGATTCTTTTCAGCGTCTTGTAATGATGCCGCCTTTGTTTTAGAATACATATTACGGAAGACATACCGCTGTTGGTTCACATTATAGCCTTGGTCATCTTCAACTTCGTAAGTACCTCCGCCAAGCTCTTCAAATAAGAACTTTCCGAAAGGTTCAACTTTAGTAAATATAATACGACCACTCTGGGTATCTACGGTAATACCCGGCACATAATCAAAAAATCCATCCCCTCCGGGCTGCACATCATTATATAGATTTAAGCGATCTAAATTGAATACATTCAATAGAATTCTGTCTTCTAAACCAGCTGGCCAACCCACATTAGGGTCGACCGGTGTTATATAATTTCTTGGTGTAGGATCTGAATATAAAATGTTTAGTTTAAAATCTTCTTGACTTAATTGAAAAGCACCTGTTGAGTAGATGTTTTTCATCATCAAATCCCAAATTGGATCTCCAACATTGGTAATATTACTTTTTAATAATTTCAGAATTAGGGTGTTGTTTTCAATGATAGGATTTACTCCACCTGAAACAGTTGTTGCTTCAATTCCGCCGTTGGCAAACTCCCCTACTTGAAATACATCTCCGTTAAAGGTATATTGAAAGGCGACACCTAACACTTCATCATTACTCAATCGTTGATTTAAAGAAACATAACCTAATTGAGAGTCAAATTGATAATCTCGGCCAAACTCTAATTTTCTTGCATTTTCTAGAATAGCATAATCAAACCCCTGATTTGGAGTATATCCATTAGTAAAACTAAAACCATTATCTACGGTTGCAATATCACGAATCGCACTATTCAATACACCACCAGAACCAAGTAAAGCCGGATCATAATCATTTGCATTATTCTGTGGCAAAGCACCCAAATCAAAGACATTAAAGAACCCTGCTGGCGCTTGCCCTTCTCCACCTATTCTTGTTTTTTGTTGCCCATCTGTTCCAATTTGTGCTTCTCCTAAATCTTGTATTGCCACTACATTACGAACATTCAAGGTTTGTTGGTTTCTGTTGGTGACCCAGACTTCTAACCTTGTAATCTGCACTTGACTCTGTATAAATGGGTAATTAGTTAATGCAGAATCATAATTATCCCTAAAATATTGCGCTAAGAAAAAGTGTTTGTCTTCATCATAGTCCAATGCCGTTAGAGCGAACTCATTCAAAGTACCACCACCTTGTGCTACAACCGTATTGTTTTGTGATCGCTGTTCAGAAAAGACTGCCGTTACCGTGGTTTTTCCAAATTGCAATTGTGTCTTTACGCCAAAAAGACTTTGTGCCCCAGTAATTAAAGAACTGTTAAGTGGCATATTCACATTACCAACTTCTATGGAACGCAAAATATCATCCTCTGTAGGGGTATAATCGAGTTTTACAAGATTCTGAAAATCAAAAGTAGCCTCAGTGTCATAGTTTGCGGTTACCTGTAGTCGTTCTCCCACCTTACCAAGCATACTCAAACTAATACGTTGATCAAAGTCAAAAGATAAATTGGTTCGATTACGAGGTGATAAGGCCGGATTATCATTTTTTTGCCAAATAATCCCTAAGTCCATTGCTACAGAACCTTGAGGAATTACTTCAATGGTATTACCACCAAAAACAGACTCGAAAAAGTTGCTATTAACATAAAAATTGGGTAGTAAATTTCTTCTAGCCTCTTCGCTTCCCTCTTTTTTACCCGAAAAGGCATCAATCTTTTCTTTAAAATAAGATTTCATACTCTCTTTTCTGACCAATTCATAATACTGGTCTGGAGTAAGAAATAGAGGATAATTCACGTTAAAATCACCAACACTCTCAGAGTAGACGTAACGGTCTATTTTAGAATCATAGGTGTATTTTGAAACAATACTATCTGGATTATCTAATAAGATTTTACCAAGAGTAAAGCCAGTTTTGACCGAATCAACAGGTTGTTGAATGGTATCTTGAGCTTGCATAAACACAACGCTCAAAAAAAATATAAATAAGAAAATTTCCTTAAACCCAATAGGTTTAAGAAATGGTTTAGCCCCTCTTTTCAAACTAGTTACAAATTTTTCAGCGCCAATTTTATAATGTTCTCGACGCTCAGCGAGGAATCTTGCGAAAGAACCCGATCTACAACCTTTTCAGATTGTCTTCTTACGAAACCAAGAACCTCTAAAGCAGATAACGCTTCTTCTTTTGTTGTATTGTTTGATTGAAGGGAAACTTCGTCCATATCATAGACTTTAAGAATCTTATCTTTTAAATCTAAAATTACCCTTTGTGCAGTTTTAGCGCCGATACCTTTGATAGACTGTATTTTAGGTACATCACCGCCTGCAATTGCCTCTTTTATTTGTGTAGGATTTAAAGAGGACAACATTGTTCTAGCCGTACTTGCTCCAATGCCTGAAACAGATAACAATAATCGAAAGATTTCGCGCTCTGCTTTTTGGGCAAAACCAAATAAGGTGTGAGAATCTTCTTTTACTTGAAGATGCGTAAATAAATTTATATTTTCTTCATCTTTAAGTTGTGAAAAGGTGTGAAGAGAAATATTCAAAAAGTAACCCACCCCATTACATTCAATGACAACGTAGGTTGGATTTTTTTCTACTAGTTTTCCTTTTAGGTGATGAATCATTTTTTATGGTTTCTAATTCTTAATTACCCATTTTTGCCTTTTTGCGCTTCTCACGTTCTTGTGCATCAATAACCGCTACCGCAGCCATATTTACCATTTCATCAACGCTGGCGCCCAACTGCAAAATATGAACTGATTTTCTTAGGCCCACCATAATTGGTCCAATTGAACTTGCCTTGTTTAATCCTTTAAGCAATTTATATGTAATGTTTGCTGCGTCTAAATTTGGAAAAATAAAAGTATTTACCTTTTTTCCAGCCAATTTTGAAAAAGGAAAGTTATTATGACACAATTCTTGATTTAAAGCAAAATCAGTTTGTATTTCACCATCAACTACCAATTCAGGATTTTGTTCATGTAAAATACGAACCGCTTCTCGTACTTTTTGAGCTTCTTTGTCACTTGACGATCCAAAATTCGCATAAGAAAGCATAGCCATAACAGGATTGAAACCGAAGGTCGACGCGACATTAGCTGTCATTTGTGCAATCTCTGCTAACTCCTCCGCATTCGGATTTATATTTATTGAGGTATCTGCCAAGAATAAAGGACCTCTTTCGGTAATCATAATATTAACCGTAGAAGCGTTTCCAACACCATGAGCCCGACCAATAACTTCAAAAACGGGCCTCAGTACCTTTGGGTATGCTCTTGAATAGCCTGAAATCATTCCATCAGCATCGCCTTCAACCAACATCATAGATCCAAAATAATTACGCTTGCCCATGTTGACCCGAGCACTGTATCGAGTTTCACCTTTGCGCTTTCTCAATTGCCAAAGCTTATCGGCATACATAGTTCTAACAGTATTTGACTCATCAGAACGAGGGTCGATAATCTCTACATCCGCATCAAACTCCAACTCTATTTTATGCTTTAAAATAGTTTCTTTGTTTCCTAATAATACAGGAATCGCAATACCTTCTTCATAAACTATTTGAGCAGCTTTTAAAACATCTAATAGCTCTGCTTCTGCAAAAACAATACGCTTTGGGTTTACTTTTGCCCGATTGTGCAACATCCGCACAACCTTATTGTCATTTCCAGAACGTAACAAAAGTTCCTCTTCATATTTGTCCCAATCTTGAATTGGCGCTTTCGCTACACCACTTTCCATGGCTGCTTTCGCAACCGCTGGCGGTATTGTAGAAATCAATCTAGGATCAAAAGGTTTGGGAATAATGTATTTTTCTCCAAAAGTGAGCCTTGTCGTATCGTATGTAATATTTACTTGTTCTGGCACAGGCTCTTTTGTCAAATCGGCCAGGGCTCTAACTGCTGCCATTTTCATGGCTTCATTAATTTTAGTAGCTCTAACATCTAAAGCTCCTCTAAAAATAAAGGGAAAGCCCAGCACATTATTAACTTGGTTAGGGTGGTCAGAACGACCCGTGGCCATGATAATGTCCTTACGTGTCTTACAAGCTAAATCATATTCTATTTCAGGGTTTGGATTTGCCATAGCAAAAACAATAGGGTTCTTTGCCATGGATGTTAACATAGCAGGGGAAACAATATCGGCCATAGAAAGTCCGATAAAAACATCTGCATCCTTCATCGCATCATCCAAGCTTGAAATGTTCCTAACAGTAGCAAATTCAGCTTTTTGAGAAGTCAAATTATCCCTATCAGTTCTAATCACTCCTTTACTATCAAGCATCACAATATTTTCTCTCTTAGCTCCAAAAGCTTGGTACAAACGCGTACAAGAGATGGCAGCAGCGCCAGCGCCACTCACCACTATTTTTACATTTTCGATTTTCTTCTCTGTCAACTCTAAAGCATTCAATAATGCTGCAGCAGAAATAATAGCCGTACCGTGCTGGTCATCATGCATTACTGGGATATCGAGTTCTTCTTTTAACCTTCTTTCAATCTCAAAGGCCTCAGGAGCTTTGATATCTTCAAGGTTAATTCCACCAAAGGTTGGCGCGATAATTTTTACGGTCTCAACAAATTTATCTACATCTTCCGTATCCAATTCTATATCGATACCATCAATATCTGCAAAAATCTTAAAAAGCAGACTTTTACCTTCCATAACAGGTTTAGAAGCTTCTGGACCAATATTACCAAGGCCTAGAACGGCGGTACCGTTAGATATTACTGCTACAACATTACCCTTTGCGGTGTACTTATAGACATCTTCCTTATTTTTCTCGATTTCAAGACAAGGTTCAGCTACGCCAGGGGAATATGCCAAAGCTAAATCGCGCTGGGTCGCGTAAGGTTTTGTTGGAACTACCTTAATTTTGCCAGGTTGCGGTTTTGCATGATATATTAGTGCCTCTCTACGTTGTTTCTCTTTGCTCATACCTTGGGTTTGGAGTGTGTAAATTTAAGGGTAATCAATGGAACAAAATAATACTTCCATCAACTACAAATTTGAATTAAAAAGCTATTTATTACATTTCGGAAACAACCTCTGAATTAGCTTTCTTCACATTTAATCGCATGGCTAATATAGCTGCTATTACAAAGAATACGCCCGCAAAAAGGATCGCGTTTACAGCACTTCCGCCCAACAAGTACTTATAGATAGGTCCAAAGGTAACAGTTTCTATACCCATAGGAATTACAATCATCATATTTAGAATTCCCATATAAACACCTCTACGATCTTGAGGTACAACTTTTGAAACCATAGTATACGGAATACCCATCATTGCAGCCCAACCAATACCAAATAAAACCATTGGCGCTAGAACAAGAGTCATATTATCAATAAATGGAATGGAGAATAGCGCTATTGCCGTGCCCACCAAACTATATGCATATACTTTTTTACCACCATATTTCAAAGTTAAAGGAACAAGCGCCAAAGCTACAACCATGGTAACGATATTATAAGTTAAGCTCATTTGCGCGGATTGTGATGCCGCTTCTGAAATACCGAACCCCATGGTTTTCATAAATAATGGGGTAATGTACTGCCAATACACAAATAAGGCATACCATTGAAATAAATACACCGCACCAATTTTCCACATAAATTTGGGCATTTCTTTTATCGCGAGAGCTATTTCATTAAAGGGTTGCCCTACTCGTTTAAGAAAAGGCTTGTTCTTTGATTCATTAATCTCTTTTAATTCCTCATCTGAAGGAGGGATTTCAGGAGTTTTCAAAACTGACCACAAAACTGTGGCCATAGATAATATTCCTCCTAAGCTAAAAGAGTAATACATCCAGGTAGGTATAACACCGTCTCCGGAAACAGTCTCAGCTCCAAATATTTTTTGAAATACAACTATGGAGCCCATTGCCAATAAAATACCAGCCCCTACAAATAGACTCTGCATTTGATAGCCTAAGCTCAATTGCTTTTCTGGAAGTTTATCACCTACAAAAGCTCTGTATGGTTCCATGGCCATATTATTTCCGACATCAAGAATCCATAAAAGACCAACTGCAAACCATAAAACTGGACTCGTAGGAAATGCAAATAAACAGATACTACCAATTATTGCTCCGATTAAAAAATAAGGTTTACGCCTGCCCCATTTTGGTGACCATGTTTTATCTGACATTGCACCAATAATTGGTTGAATTACCAGACCTGTTACGGGACCAGCTATATTTAAAATAGGTAGCATTTCTTCAGGTGCTCCCAGGTATAAAAAAATAGGGTTTATAGCCGTTTGTTGTAATCCGAAACTATACTGAATTCCTAAGAATCCAACGTTCATATTAAAAATCTGCCAAAAAGTTAGACTGGGTTTTTTAATTTTCATGGTTAATTAAATTTGGTAAGAAAACTAGCTTATTCAAAGTCTTTTCTTGAATATCCTTTCAATATACCATAATCTTTACTGTTTTGATAAATTTCACTGATCAAAACCAAGGATTTGACAACGAAAACGATATAGTAATAGTTTGTTCATTTAAAAGAGCAGCTAAGTTTTTATCTTTATGAATCAAAAAACCACCCAACCCTGGCCTCTCTTTGGGAAAGGATAATCATTTTAAAAACTTAATATTCCGCTGTAAACCAGAAAACTTGGTGCGCTTAACCGCAGATTTCTGAAAAACTTTTTTGAAAACATCTTCTGTAATTTCCTCCCAGTCCTTCTTTGTCATGCTGAGCAAGTCTGGATGAGGATTAAATAATGGTTCGTTATGTGGTTTTGAAAAACGGTTCCATGGACAAACATCTTGGCAAACATCACACCCAAACATCCATTCATCAAATTTTCTATGAAACTCATTCGGAATCTCATTTTTTAATTCAATGGTGAAATAAGAAATACACTTGCTACCATCTACAACATATGGCTCAACGATCGCTTCTGTTGGACAAGCGTCTATACAAGCAGTGCAAGTACCACAGTGGTCAGTAACAGGAGAATCATATTCCAGCGCTAAATCAACAATCAATTCCGCAATAAAATAGAAAGAGCCTACCTGTTGTGTCAAGAGATTACTATGCTTACCAATCCAACCCAAACCGCTTTTGGCAGCCCAAGCCTTGTCTAAAACCGGAGCAGAATCTACAAAAGCGCGACCACTTACCTCACCAATTTCTTGGGAAATGAATTCTTGTAATTGCTTCAATTTCGATTTTATCACATGATGATAATCCTGGCCATAAGCATATTTAGAAATCTTAAAAGTATCATCTAATTGCTCTTTTTCTGGGTAATAGTTAAGCAGTAAAGAAATCACGGATTTTGAACCTTCAACCAATTTCGTTGGGTCAAGACGTTTATCAAAATGATTTGCCATATATGACATTTCACCCTGCATGTTTTTGTTCAACCACTTTTCTAAACGTGGGGCTTCCTCCTCTAAAAATTCAGCTTTTGAGATACCACATGACAAAAACCCGAGGCGTTTGGCTTCATCTTTAATCAATTTAGAATAAGTCACTTTAAATTCCATATTGGCAACATATGAATCTTTGCGAAAATACAATTAACATAAAGGAAAACCTTTGATATTGACATCTACATTTTTACAAAAATTGAAACAAAAATGTAACATTTTAAACTTTTAGATACTAACTAACGTATTCTATTAAACCAACGACGATGATACGAATAGATAATCTTACCAAATCGTTTACCTCAAAAACTGGTAAAGGATTTAAAAAAGAAACCGTTACTGTAAATGCAGTAAACCAAGTTTCATTTGAATGTAAACCTGGCCGAATTTTTTCGCTTTTAGGGCCTAATGGGGCAGGCAAGACAACCACTCTTAGAATGATTGCAGGAATTATCAATCCAACCTCTGGAAACGCTATTGTAGATAATATTGATATTTCAAAAGGCAATGATGAAGTAAAGAAACGTATCGGTTTTTTGACTGGTTCTACTGGACTTTATGAAAGACTGAATCCTGACGAAACGTTAGATTTCTTTGGAAAATTATATCGTTTACCAGAACCAGCTTATTCTGAGCGGAAAGAATATCTTTTTGAAAAATTGGGTATCAATGAATTTCGAAAAAAGAAATTGGGCCAAATGAGCACAGGTATGAAACAAAAGGTTTCCATTGCCCGAACACTTATTCATGACCCAGAGGTATTAATTTTTGACGAACCTACATCGGGACTTGATGTAATAACTGCTGACAGTATCATTGACCTTATCAGAGAATCTAAAGGCAATAACAAAACAGTGATTTTCTCTTCACATATTATGAGCGAGGTTGATTTATTGTGCGATGACCTAGCCATTATCAGCAAAGGTTCTATTATTTACAATGATTCCTTTGACAACTTCAAAAAAGAAATGAAGGCCGACAACCTTACCCAAGAATTCATTAACCGAGTAAACGAAGCATAAGATGAGAGACTTATTTATAATTGTCAAAAAAGAGCTTACTGAGCTATTAAGAGATAAAAAAACAATCATTAATTCTATTGTGCTTCCTACTTTGCTGATACCTATTCTAATGTTTGGCGGTATCAAGGTCAGTCAAATGATTCAAGAAAGCAACCAACAGAAAAAAGTAAAGATTGGTTTGGTCAATGCACCAGAAGAATTCGTGCAACTTGTTAAAAATGATTCGCTAAATCAAGTAACCAATTATCAAGGCTCTGAAGATTTTAAAGCGTTGATTGATGAAGGGACTATCGGTTCTGCTTTAGTTTTTCCTGAGGATTGGAAAACCCAAATGGATAGTTTGACCACAGCTAATGTTCAAGTTTTTCGAAATGGAACAAAAGATAATATTAATGGTCGTGTTTCAAAATTAATAGAAACCTACAGCACTCAGCTCAAGGAAGAACGAATTGCTTTTTTACAGATACCTACTGAAAAAATGACCCCCTTAGTCCAAAACTATGTGGAAGTTGGAGAACAAAAAGAACTCATCGGAAAAAGAATTGGTGGCTTTATTCCCTATATTTTTATTCTGACCATGTGGGGCGGATGTCTTTTGGCTGCAATTGATTTGGTAACTGGTGAAAAAGAAAGAAAAACTATAGAAACGACCCTTTCATTACCTATTTCAAAATTTTCAGTGCTTATGGGCAAGGCCATAGTCGCCTCCCTTTTAGGGTTCATTCCTGCGCTATTAAATTTAACAGGATTAATAATTGGTCTCAATTTTATCGAAGATATTCCGGATACTTTTAAATTAGCTTTAACCGAAATGCTGAATCCGCAATCCATAGTCATGATTTTGTTATTGCTGATTCCTTTCTCACTCTTTTTGGCAGGGTTAATCATTTCATTGGTCGCAGGAGCTTCAACTTTTAAAGAAGCACAGAGCAAAGCCTCACCTATTATAATTCTAATTATCATTCCACTTGTAATGGCCTTAATGCCTGGTATAGAATTTACCTGGGCGACTGTTTTTATACCGGTACTTAATATTGGTCTTGGCGTTAAAGAAATTATGGCAGGCACTATAAATATTGGGATGTATGCTGCAATGCTATTGTCATTATTGGCCTTTGCAGTAACCGCCATTTACTTTAGTTACAGAAAATTCTCAGACGAGAATGCCATTTTGAGTTAGAATTCAATTAATTAAGAAAACACATGGCCTAAGCAGAAATGCTTGGGCTTTTTCTTTCATGAAACTGAAGTCTAACTTCTTTAGGTTTCAAAGTAATCATAGGGTTAATTTCTACTTCATCCATTTTAGTAGTGATGCGATATTTTTTAACCAAGGTCGCAACAACCATAATCATTTCATATGTAGCAAAGGCATTACCAATGCACATTCTTGGTCCAGCCCCAAAAGGAAAAAAGTAGTTAGTATGATTCTTATCTTGAAAATCTTGAAAGCGAGAACCTATATAAGACGTTGGATGATTCCAGAAATCTTTATAACGATGTAATTCATATAAAGAAAGGAGTACCAATGAATCTTTCTTAAAACGAAAACCATCAATTTCAACTTCTTCCACAGCAACCCGATCAATAAAATAAGCTGGCGGGTATAATCGCATGGCCTCATCAATAGAAGACTGTGTCAACAAAAGCTTTTGTAAATCTTCCATTTTTATAGAATGGTCTTCTAATTTTGAAACTTCCTCAAAAATCTGATTTTGCAAGTTGCTATCTTTTGCTATAAAAAATAACGTGAACGAAAGCGCATTTGCCGTGGTTTCATATCCAGCAGTAAATAATATAAACAACTCGTCAATCAATTGCCTACGCGACATTTTGGTGCCATCTTCATAGGTAGCCTCTAAAAGCATATCTAGTAAATCTGTACTTCTTTGTTCGCTATCAATACGCTGCTCTATAAGTTCATTTAAAATTTCTCTGGCTTTTTCAGATTTATTCAAAGCCAGATCTATTTTGCCAGAGGCTTTGAACCACCATTTTAAATAAGGTTGACGCATCTCTCTAATGAGCATAAGCTGATTCTCTTCTGCTATCGTCTTTAGTTTTGCCATTGGTTCGTCAATATCAAGTGCGTTAAAAAGTGATTTAGCAACCACCTTGAAAGCCACATCTCCCATCAATCCAAAGATATCTTGTTCTTTTTTTGGTTCAATAACCCTCAATTCATCTTCAATGGCTTGATACATGATTCCTAAAAGTGATTTTAGGTTTTTAAGATGAAACTTGGGTTGAATCATTCGCCGATGTGCACGCCAATGGTCACCTTCTGATGTCAGTAGACCATGACCAACATACTTAGCTAGATCTGTAGTTTGTAATCTTGATTTTGAAAAAGATTTTTGTTTTTTTTGAAGTACCTCTTTGACCACATTCGGGCTTCTAGAAAAAATCAATTTACCATCACCTAGGGTAGTGATTTCAAAAGTATCTCCTAGTTTTTTAAAATTTTCGTGATGAAAGGGAAGTGGGTTTTTAAGAATTTGCTGACTGTTCCAAAGCACTTTATAAACCGATACTTGAGGTAATTTTTTCATCTAGAACAATCCACCTTGTGCATTCCCTTTAATTCTACCCAAATGATTGTATGCCAATTCTGTCACCTCTCGACCTCTTGGGGTTCGCATAATAAAACCTTGTTGTATTAAAAAAGGCTCATATACTTCTTCAATAGTTTCCGCACTTTCTGAAACCGCTGTCGCCAAGGTTGTTATTCCTACTGGGCCACCTTTAAATTTGTCGATGATTGTTGTCAATATTTTGTTGTCCATTTCATCTAATCCGTGTGCATCTACATTCAGCGCTTTTAGACTAAACTTGGAAATTTTCATATCGATGTTTCCATCACCTTTTATTTGTGCAAAATCACGAACACGACGTAGTAGTGCATTGCAAATACGCGGTGTACCGCGACTACGTCCAGCAATTTCAATGGCAGCATCATTGGTAATGGGTACTTTTAAAATTTCGGCACTACGCTCCACAATTGTTGAAAGTAGTTCGGTATCATAATATTGCAGACGGCTTTGAATTCCGAATCGAGCACGCATAGGTGCGGTCAATAAACCAGACCTAGTTGTAGCACCGATTAGCGTAAATGGACTAAGATTAATTTGAACAGTTCTGGCATTCGGGCCAGTTTCAATCATGATGTCAATCTTATAATCCTCCATGGCAGAATATAAATATTCTTCCACAATGGGACTCAGTCGATGAATCTCATCAATAAACAATACATCACGCTCTTCTAAATTGGTTAAAAGCCCTGCCAAATCGCCGGGTTTGTCTAAAACAGGCCCTGAAGTAATCTTAATACCTACCTCCAATTCATTTGCCAAGATATGCGCAAGCGTAGTTTTTCCTAATCCCGGAGGACCATGAAACAATGTATGATCTAAGGCTTCATCTCTTTGATTAGCAGCTTGAACAAAAACTTTCAAATTTTCAAGCACTTGTTCTTGACCAGTAAAATCATCAAAAGTAATCGGCCTTAATGCCCTTTCAATATCTATCTCTTCTTGAGAGAAATTATCGGATGTAGGGTCTAGATTATCATTCATACATAACAAAGATAAATTAATTCTGTTATAAGATTTTCAAATAAAAGACTTTCAAAAAATGTATGGATTTATTGTAATTTCATGGCATGGATGCAATTAAGTACAACAATACAATTTTACCCTATATTCCTTTTTTTTATGTGATATGGTCAGATGATTTACTTTCCACTTCAGAAATTGAAGTAGTAAAAACAGCTATCAATGAAGACAGTTCCTTAACCGATTCTGATAAAAAACAGTTATATCATTGGCTAAATAGAAATCATCCCCCAAAAAATGAGGAAATTAAAAATTGGCAACAACTAATTACCAATAGTGAGGCTAAGCTTATAGAGAGTGAAAACTATCCCTTGGAGTTTTTTTCGCAGAAAGTTGCAGGCTTTTATTGTGATAACTGCTTGATAAATGAAAGTTTAAGAGCTATTGAATTGAATTTAGGTATCCAACCCAACCATTACAATCATCTATTTCATGTTGAAGTAGTGCATCAGGCTTATTCGAATCGTTTTTCTGGAAAAGAAATCGACACCATTTTAAATGCTCCATATTTAAATGAAATAAATCAATTTAGGGATTTTCTTAAAAAGCCTATTTTCAAGTGGGATATTTCACGGGACAAAGCGAAGGCGCGAAAGCTAGTTTTGGAACAAGTTCAAATATTAGCGTCCGATGGTTGGGGCGCTTTAGCCTACCCTAGTAAATATGGAGGAATAGATGATATCGAGAGTTATGCCTCTATATTTGAACACCTAATGTTTGTTGATGGTAGCCTTGCTATAAAATTTGGAGTGCAGTTCGGACTTTTTGGAGGAAGTATTCAAAACTTGGGTAGTCAATATCATTTAGACACCTACTTGAAAGATACAGGGGAAACCAAATTACTGGGATGTTTTGCCATGACTGAAACGGGTCATGGAAGCAACGTTCGAGGTATTAAAACTACCGCTACTTATGTTCACAAAACCCAAAGCCTGATTGTTCATACCCCTGGTAAAAATGATAATAAAGAATATATAGGCAATGCTTTGGATTCTAAAATGGCCTCTGTTTTCGCGCAATTAATTGTTGGTGGAAAAAATAGAGGCGTACACGCCATATTGGTTCCTTTACGCGACAAAGACCATAATCTTTTACCAGGTGTTCGAATTGAGGATAACGGTTATAAATTAGGCTTGAACGGAGTTGATAACGGAAAAATTTGGTTCAATCAAGTTCAAGTACCTGCAAAAAACCTTTTGGATAAATACGGGCAAATAGATATTGAAGGTAATTATCAATCGAAAATCAAAAACCCGAACAAACGCTTTTTTACTATGCTTGGCACCTTGGTCGGTGGTCGAATATGTGTTGCAAAAGGGGCACTGGCTGGTGCTAAAATGGCCTTGAACATTGCCATAAAACATGCATTAAAGCGTAGACAGTTTAATGATTCGATAAAAATACAAGAAGACCTTCTAATGGATTACCCCTCGCATCAATTGCGATTGATTCCGAAAGTTGCTTCTAGTTATGTCTATCATACAGTTTTGCAACGAGCTATGCACGATTATGCCAATAGTACTGAGGATAAAAGAAAGATTGAAACGCAAGTCGCTGGTCTTAAGGTTATTATCACTTGGTTTGCAACAGATACCATTCAAGAATGCCGAGAGGCTTGTGGTGGAAAAGGCTACTTATTAGAAAACCGAATCGCGGACTTAAAAAACGATACTGACATCTTTACCACTTTTGAAGGTGACAATACCGTTTTATTGCAGCTAGCGGCTAAAGGCGTGCTCTCAGATTTTAAATCTGAATTGAATTCAGGAGGGTTTGTAAGTGTACTAAAACTTATTGGCGGACGTCTTACCGACAAGTTCGCCACTATTAATCCTACATATTCTAATAAAGTAGACAAGGCGCATTTGTATAACCCTAAATTTCATTTACATGCACTTGATTTCAGGCTAAGACGATTAACGGATTCGGCCGCTATGCGTATTCGGGGTTATATTAAAAAAGGGATTCCTAGCTACCAAGCATTCTTAAAAACCCAAACACACTTATTAGCTTTAGGAAAAGCATACAGTGAAGTCTTAGCTATAAAATGGTTTTATGAATTTGTCGCGAAGCAAGACGAAGGCCCATACAAAGAACTATTGTATCAAGTAGGGGCGTTGCATAGTTTATCAATTATAAGGAATGATGCTACTTGGTATTTAGAGCATGGTTACTTGGGAAGTACAAAATCAAAAGCCATTCGTCAACGCGTAGAACGTTTAAGCACGGAATTACGACCTCACATCAACTCATTGGTCGACGGTTTTGGAATTCCAGAACATTTGATGAGTGCGCCGATTGCTGGCTAATTATTTTTTTTTATGAGTTGAGAGGTGTCTAAAAATTCAAGAATACTTATTCTTGGATCACCATATAAATAGGTTTTAGAATCACCACGAGATCGTAACTCAAATTCACGGGTAGCGAATACCCTTGCTACAGACGATTCTTCTAGAGTAATTTTAGCCCCACCAGATTGTAATTTTTCACCTTTGAACCTAGTATTATTATGTGCTTTTAGCTTTAGAGTATCCGTAGTTCCGTCAATAGTCAATGCAGCATTGTTTAATAATTCAATGGTTTTTGCCCCACTCACCGCATAAATATTGGCGTCTGACCTATGCTTCATCTTAATATCCAATGAATCTACATCTAAACTCAAATCAGAATTGCTGTTATCCTCTAAATTCAAATAAGCAACAAAAGCATCTGCTTTGACATCCAATTTTGACGAGCCAAAAATATTAATATATAATTCATCTGCTTTAATAATGTCTACTCCAACAATTTTTCCTTCTCGTTGTGTTATACCCCTTAATTCCCTATAGTTTATTATAATCTCTAATTTTTTCTTTGCAGTGACCGTATAAAAAGAGGAAATTACCAAAGTGCTGTCGATAACTTTAAATTTTAAAATATCGATTAGGTTATCATCGGCAATGATTTCATATCCCTCACCAAAAGATTTCTTTAATTGAATATCTAAATCATCATTTAATTCAATTGCATTAAAAGGAGGTAACTCTTCCCTTACCTCAGTTACTGATCTATTTCCTTTTATTTTTGGTTTGCGCTGGGCTAAGCTTATTAAGGGTAACAAAACCAGAAGTAGTACAATATATTTTTTCATGACAAAAGGCTTTAAATGTTCTAACGTATTGGACACACAATGACTAAAAAGGTCATCTTTTACTATCTCTTACAAGAAAATTCCATGCCAAATTAATCAAATAAAAAAGCCATCCGAGTGGATGGCTTTATTTTTTTTGACATTACCCAAATTAATGGTTCATTTCCTCTTCGTTTTCTTGGAGTGGAATATGTTGTGGAACAAAATCTTGACCTTCAATAATATACTCCCCATTTTCATAAGTTTTACTATAGTCATATGCCCATCGGTGTACTTCAGGAATAGGACCATCCCAATTCCCATGGATGTGCTCCATCTCTGCGGTCCATTCTAAAGTATTGGATTTCCAAGGATTTTTTGGACCTTTTTTTCCATAGAAAATACTACTTACAAAATTGTAAACGAAAACTAATTGAGCAGCACCGGCAATTAAAGCGAATACCGTCATCAACACTTGAACATTGGTCAGCTCATCGAACATTGGAAATGCTGTATTCTCATAATACCTTCTGGGAACACCTGCCATACCCACAAAGTGCATCGGGAAGAAAATTCCATAAGCACAAATAGCAGTTACCCAAAAATGGATATAACCTAAATTTTTGTTCATCATGCGCCCTTGGAACATCTTAGGGAACCAATGATATACCCCTGCAAACAATCCGTATAAAGCCGAAATACCCATTACCAAGTGGAAGTGAGCAACAACGAAATAGGTGTCGTGTACATTAATATCCAAAGTACTATCACCAAGAATAATACCTGTTAAACCACCCGTAATAAAAGTAGATACCAAACCAATTGAAAACAGCATCGCAGGATTCAACTGTAAGTTACCCTTCCACAATGTTGTGATATAATTAAATGCTTTTACAGCAGAGGGAATAGCAATCAACAGCGTTGTAAATGTAAATACGGAGCCTAAGAAAGGATTCATTCCTGAAATAAACATATGGTGACCCCAAACAATTGTAGATAAAAATGCAATTGCCAATATGGAAGCAACCATAGCGCGATAACCAAAAATTGGTTTTCTTGCATTGGTTGACATTACTTCAGAAGTAATACCCAAAGCTGGAAGTAAAACAATATATACTTCAGGATGTCCTAAGAACCAAAATAAATGTTCAAACAATACTGGTGAACCGCCCTGATAATGTAAGGCTTCACCTTGAATAAATATGTCTGACAAAAAGAAAGAAGTTCCAAAACTCCTATCCATAATCAATAATAGGGCAGCAGATAGTAATACTGGGAACGAAATCACACCAATTACCGCTGTAACAAAAAACGCCCATATCGTCAATGGCAAACGTGTCATTGACATACCTTTTGTTCTTAGATTGATTACTGTAACAATATAATTTAGTGACCCCAAAAGCGACGAAGCTATGAATATCGCCATAGACACCAGCCACAACGTCATACCCATGCCCGAACCTGGTTGTGCCATTGGAAGTGCACTCAACGGAGGATAAATTGTCCAACCTGCTGCTGCAGGTCCTGCTTCAACAAATAAGGAAATTACCATTATTACGGTTGAAACAAAAAACATCCAATAAGATAGCATATTCAAAAAACCTGAGGCCATATCACGTGCTCCAATCTGTAATGGAATTAATAGGTTACTAAACGTACCACTCAATCCAGCTGTAAGTACAAAGAATACCATAATGGTACCATGCATTGTTATTAATGCCAAATACACATCAGCATCCATTACACCTTCTGGTGCCCATTTACCAAGTAAAGCTTGGAAGATTGAAAACGACTCTCCAGGCCATGCCAATTGCATTCTAAAAAGCAATGACATTCCAATACCTATAAAGCCCATAACCAATACTCCTGTAATAAGGTATTGCTTGGCAATCATCTTATGGTCTTGGCTGAAGATATACTTCGTTATGAAAGTCTCTTTGTGATGATGTCCATGATCATCGTGTGCGTGATCGTCTCCATGTTCGTGTGCAATCGCTGACATAATCGTAATTTTTATTAATATTTCTTTTTCTAGCCTAATTCTATTGTGCAGATGCCATCATATCACCAAAGGTGCCTTGCTCTGCAATCCATTTATTGTACTCTTCTTCCGTTTCAACAATAATCTTCAACTGCATATTGTAATGCGATGTTCCGCAAATTTTATTACAAAGTAGTACATAATCAAACTCCCATGGGTCTTTATTCGGAACACCCTTTGCCGCTTGTTCTGCTCTAATTGCATTTGTTCTTTTTACTTTATCAACTACATCTGGATTTAAGCGCATCTCCTCTGTAGTTATGGTTGGAGTAAAAGAAAACTCCGTAATCATTCCTGGAACGCAGTTCATTTGTGCTCTGAAATGTGGCATATATGCTGAATGCAGTACATCTTGTGAACGCATGTAAAAGTTCACTTTTCGGCCAACAGGTAAATGAAGTTCTTTAACAATGACATCATCAGATGCATTAGGGTCAGACTCATCTAAACCTAAAACATTGGCACGATCAATATCAATTAATCGAACGCTAGCATCACCCAATACGTTATCATTCCCTCCATATCTTGCAGTCCAATTAAACTGCTGAGCATATAATTCAACAATCAAAGGGTCATCCTCTTCATTAACGTCCATTATATTAGTCCATGAATATAGACCCCAAATAATAAGACCTGCCAAAACAATTACAGGAATAATGGTCCATATGAATTCTAACCGATCATTGTCGGCATAGAAAAGGGCTTTTTTTCCTTCCTCGCCTCGATATTTATATCCAAAATAATGAAGTAATGCCTGAGTAATTGTTTGCACAAAAAATATGATGGCAAATGACACCCACATTAAGGTATCGTATTCTCCACCATGGGCCGATGCCGCTTCTGGCAACAATACTTTAGTGTATTTAGCAAAACTAAAGATTGTAATAGCGTAGATGAATATTAAAAAGCCAAATAACAAATACCCATTGGTCTTATTATCTGAATCATTCGCAATTTGAGCGTTTTCAGCATCTGATTTGAGCTGAGACAATTCAAATATTTTGGTCATTTGCCAAATTGCAATTGCCACTAAAACCAGAACTGTTAATATCAATAATGTTGTCATTCTTTAACTAGTTTCTCTTATCACTATTAGTAATGGAAATGCTTACTCTCTTCTATAAACGGATTTCGTTTTGGAGTTAACTCTTCTTTGGTCAAAGCATTGAATACCCAAAATATAAAGAGTCCTGCGAAAAACAATATTCCGCCTATTTCAGGAATACCTAGGTGCCATTGATCACCAACGGTAGCTGGCATTACCATATTGAATACATCCATATAATGACCAAATAAAATTATGATACCGGCCATAACTACAAACCAATTTACGCGCTTATAATCACTATTCATTAATACCAATAATGGAAATATAAAATTTAATGCCACCATACCAAAGAATGGTAATTTGTAGTCTTCAATACGTGTTACAAAATAAGTTACCTCTTCAGGAATATTCGCATACCATATCAACATAAACTGACTAAACCATAAGTACGTCCAAAAAATACTTATGCCAAACATAAATTTGGCCAAATCATGAATATGACTATCGTTAACCTCAGGTAATAAGCCTTTTGATTTTAGGTAAATAGTAACTAATGCGATAACGGTAATACCCGAAACAAACATACTTGCAAATACATACCAGCCGAACAGTGTACTAAACCAATGCGGATCCAAACTCATAATCCAATCCCAAGACATCATTGATTCTGAAATCAAATAGAATACCAAGAAACCTGCCGACCATCTAAAATTCTTTTTAAAATTTGAATTGTCATCAGATTTATCTTGAGCCAACGATAACTTTCTTGAATATTGACGATAAAAAATCCAACCACCTAAGAAAATGGCTGCTCTTACTAAGAAAAAAGTTGGGTTTAAATACCCTTTCTTGCCCTGCAATAATTTATCATGAGCCACAACATCAGCATCCATCCATGTGAACATATGATTCATATGCATTGCGGATAATAGTAAAATCACAAATACAATAATTCCTCCAGGGACGATATATGATGTAATTCCTTCCATTACCCTAAATAGTAACGGCGACCATCCTGCTTGAGCTGCTCTCTGAATAGCATAAAAAGCTAAAACGCCCAATGAAATCATGAAGAAAAAGAAGGCTGCAACATATAATGCAGACCAAGGTCTATTCTGTAATTGATGCAATAAATGCTCATCATGACTTGCTGAATGACCTTCGCCATGTTCGGCTGCTGCACCATGACCATCATTAACAGCAGTTGCATGTTCATCGCCATGAGAAGCAGCAACAATTACTTTTGCCTCTTCAACGGTGCTTGGAGCAGTCAAAAAGCCTGAAGCAAGGCAGATAAAACCAACGGCCATCAAAATGAACGAACCAATTTTTAATCTATTTGAAAACGTATACATACTCTGTGTTTTCTTATTTTGTTAGGTCTGATTTTAATTTCATTACGTATTCGGCAACTTGCCAAAGTTCTTCTTCGCTACTCATTTGAGAAGCATAAGAACCCATGGAGTTCAATCCATAATACATGGTATGATAGGTACTGCCTACAGTAATATTTCTTGCAACATCATCATAACTTGGTACTCCGAGAATTTTTTCTCTTTTCACCAAAGTACCTTGTCCAGCACCCTTTGGCCCGTGACAAATAGCACAATACACATCATATAATTCTTTTCCTTTGGCAAGGTTAACTTCCATATTTAAGGAATCTAAAGGGCTTATTTGCAAACGTGCCATTTCTTTGCCTTCAGGGCCATTACCAAATTCATAAGGCATCCATTCCCTAGAGATTGTATTTTCAGCTGGAAGCATCGCAGATGTTCCATCAGGAAACAGGCCATTATCTACACCTTGATAAGTTTCATACCCCACCGGTTCATACATATTGGGCATATACTGATAATTTGGTTGGTTTTTGTCAGCACAAGAGACGACTCCCGCTAACAACACAAAACCAAAAACTATTTTTACGAATTGCTTCATGCTATTCATCCTTTTCTGTAACTTTTACTTCTATTGCACCTGTTTCAAATAATAAGCTCTTTAACTCCTCTTCATTGTCATTGATTCCTATTTCCATTAAAAACAAATCATCTGTTGTTCTTTTATCTGGGTTTTCAGCTTTTTTGAATGGCCACATTCTACTTCTTAAATAAAAAGTAATAACCATTAAGTGTGCGGCAAAAAACACCGTTAATTCGAACATAATTGGAACGAATGCGGGCATATTTTCTAAATAGCTAAAGCTTGGCTTACCACCAATATCTTGTGGCCAATCTTCAATCATAATATAGTTCATCATTACAATGGCAACAGTCAAACCCAAACAACCATACATAAATGAAGTAATTGCTATTCGAGTATCTGCAAGACCCATAGCCTTATCAAGCCCGTGCACAGGAAAAGGGGTAAAAACCTCTTCAATATGGTGGTGCTGAGCACGAACTTTCTTGACGGCATTCATCAATATGTCATCGTCGTTGTAAACCGCATGTATAACTTTTGATGCCATAACTAGTTTTTCTTGTTTAATTTTTTGGCCTGACCAGCCCAATCATCACGCTGAGCTCTACCAGGAAACTTCTCAGTAATAGAATCTAATAAATCATATTCTTTGGTAGTCATTTTACTAACTTGAGCAAAAGTGAAAATTCCGATTTGATTTAATACTTGTTCCATTTGGGGACCAACTCCTTTAATTTTTTGTAATTCATCAGCCGTATCTGTGTCAGCATTAAAAGAACCTAGCTTTTGCATTAAGGCAGAAACCTTTTCGTCTTTATTTCCAACAATTGGGGCAGCATCCTTCTTTATAACACCGCTAGGCATTTCATATAAGGGCTTACCTGCATCTCTTAACTTTTTATACTTAGAACCAGATGCTTTAAGGATTGATTTCACTTCTGCTTGTGCAATTACCGGAAAGGTTCTTGAATACAACAAAAAGAGAACAAAGAAGAAGCCAATAGTACCAATAAAAATACCTATGTCTACAAAAGTTGGCGAGAACATCGTCCAAGAAGATGGCAAATAATCTCTATGTAACGAAGTCACAATAATCACAAAACGCTCAAACCACATTCCAATGTTAACTACAATCGAAATAAAGAAAGAGAACATAATGCTCGTACGCAACTTCTTAGACCACATGAACTGAGGAGAGAAAACGTTACAGGTCATCATAGACCAATATGCCCACCAGTAAGGCCCTGTTGCTCTATTCAAGAATGCATATTGTTCATATTCCACACCTGAATACCATGCTACAAAAAGTTCAGTAATATATGCACAACCTACAATAGAACCTGTAATCATAATTACAATGTTCATCAATTCGATATGCTGAACCGTAATATAATCCTCAAGACTACACACTTTACGCATGATTATCAATAAAGTATTAACCATGGCGAAACCAGAGAAAATAGCTCCTGCAACAAAATATGGCGGAAATATGGTTGTATGCCAACCTGGTATTACCGAAGTAGCAAAATCAAATGATACAATAGTATGTACAGAAAGTACGAGCGGTGTTGCTAAACCGGCCAAAACCAATGAAACTTCTTCAAAACGTTGCCAATCTTTAGCACGGCCTGTCCAGCCGAAGCTTAATAAACTGTATATCTTCTTTTGAAAAGGTTTAACCGCCCTATCACGAATCATGGCAAAATCAGGTAATAAACCTGTCCACCAGAAAACCAATGATACTGATAAATAGGTTGAAATCGCAAATACATCCCAAAGTAGTGGCGAATTGAAGTTCACCCAAAGTGAACCAAATTGGTTAGGAATTGGCAATACCCAGTATGCCAGCCAAGGTCGACCCATGTGAATAATTGGAAAAAGACCCGCCTGAATTACAGAGAAAATAGTCATAGCCTCGGCAGAACGGTTAATCGCCATTCTCCATTTTTGGCGGAACAATAAAAGTACTGCTGATATAAGTGTACCCGCGTGACCGATTCCTACCCACCAAACAAAGTTGGTAATATCCCAAGCCCAGTTAACGGTTTTGTTCAATCCCCAAACCCCAATACCAGTTGAGATGGTATAAATGATACAACCTAGACCCCAAAGAAATGCAACCAGTGCAATGGAAAATACAATCCACCAATGTTTATTGGCCTTTCCTTCTACTGGTCTGGCAATATCCACAGAAACATCGTGGTAGCCTTTGTCTCCAAGTACTAGGGGTTTTCGTATAGGTGCTTCGTAATGCGCCATAATTTATATTCTAGTTTCTTGCTTATTTTTGGTTATGCTTCGTTATTATTTCTCACTTTAACATGATAAAACACGTTTGGTTTTGTGCCAACATGCTCTAATAAGTGATACATTCTATCATCTTCTTTTAACTCAGCAACTTTACTTTCTTCGTCATTAATATCTCCAAAAACGATTGCTCCGTTGCTACATGCAGAAGAACAAGCCGTTTGAAACTCACCATCCGTTATTGGTCTTCCTTCTCGCTTGGCATCTAAAATGGTTTTTTGTGTCATTTGAATACACATAGAGCATTTTTCCATTACTCCTCTTGAACGTACATTTACGTCTGGGTTCAATACCATTCTACCCAAGTCATTGTTCATATTGTAATCAAACTCGTCATTACCATTATATAAGAACCAGTTGAATCTTCTAACTTTGTAAGGACAGTTATTTGCACAATATCTTGTACCCACACAACGGTTGTAGGCCATATGGTTTTGACCTTGACGGCTATGGGCTGTCGCTGCAACAGGACAAACAGTTTCACATGGTGCGTGATTACAGTGTTGACACATTACAGGTTGAAAAGCTACTTGCGGATTTGCAGAAGGATTTTCCATCTCGCCAAAACCACCTAAAGAGCCATTGTCTCCCCATAGTCCATTCATGTTATCTTTCTTCTCATCATCACCTTCAAAGGTATCTTCCGAGGAATAATACCTATCAATTCGCAACCAGTGCATATCACGTGATTTACGAACCTCTTCTTTACCAACTACAGGAACATTATTTTCCGCATGACAAGCAATAACACATGCACCACAACCAGTACAAGAGTTCAGGTCAATAGACATATTAAAGTGATGCCCAATTGAGCGGTCAAACTCTTGCCATAAATCAACTTCTGGCGAAGTAACCGGCACTTCTTGATGATTTAATGACACCTCAGGAATCAGATTCCATTCATGACGGTCTTTTGTATTAAACACTTCAAGAGTAGTCTCTTTAATGATATCACCGCGACCCATTAGGGTATTGTGCAATTGCACACATGCAAATTCATGCATTCCACTAGCTTTAGCTATTGAAACAGATTGAACATTATTAAAATCTTTATATAATTGAAATGCATTCACGCCTGTTTGCATTTCGTCTTTCATTCCTTTTTTCTTACCGTAACCAAAAGAAATACCTAAAGTATTTTTTGCCTGACCTGGCTGAATGATTACCGGCACGTTATCAAGAACAGCACCATCTACTGTTAACGTAGCATAACTTCCATCTAATCCGCCATTAGCAACATTTTCATTCTCTAGACCCAATTCAGTAGCATCTTCTTTGGAAACCGTAACATAATTATCCCAAGATACCCTTGTGATTGGGTCTGGAAATTCTTGCAACCATGGATTACTTGCCTGCCTACCATCACCCATACCCACTTTAGAATACAACATTAACTCCATACCAGAGCTAGTTGCATTTGCTAACGAACGAAGTGCAGACGCCATTGGAACAGCTTCTTGTTCTTCTATATTTTCTTCATTTTCGACACCTGAAGATACTAGACTGTTTTCTTCACTATCAACCGTTTCATCAGCAGGAATCAAAACACCGTCTTGTAGTGCTTTATTCCAGCTACCTCCATTTAAAATTGAACTTGACCAATTCTCTTTAAGGAATTCGTAATACGTTTTTTCGCTTCCAATCCATGATAGCAAACAAGATTGAAATTGTCTTGTATCAAACAATTCACGAATAGTTGGCTGTATAAGGCTAAAGTGACCTTTTTTCATTTCTAGGTCATTCCATGACTCTAAATAATGACAAGATGCAGCCACGTACTTCGTAGCTTGAGCAGTTTCATCGTTATTAAATGAACAACTTATAGTTAAGTCAACTTTACTAAGACCTTTAACAAAATCAGGAGCATTAGGCAAAGAATATGCGGGATTAACACCGTCAATCAAAACAGCACCTACGAGACCAGCATTCATATCAGCAACCAATTTGCTTACTTTAGAACCATTCCCTTGACGTACATATTTTGGTTTTTCAACATCAAACGCCTCACTTTGAAGTAAGGTATTAATCGCCAAAACAACAGATTGTGCATTTTGGTCATTCAGACCACAAACTACGACAGCTTTATGCCCTGCTTTTTTGATTTCTTTTGCAGCTTGCTCAACATAAGCATCAACTTGTGAGCTACCACCACCAATTGAACTTCCATTTAATTTACCGTACAACTTAGCCAATGCTACTTTAAGTTGCGACGGTTTCATCGGAACTCGCTTATCAGCATTTGCACCGGTCAAAGACATATTGGATTCATACTGAATATGCTTAGACATCTTACCCTGGTTAGGCACACGACCTTTAGAATAACCAGAATCATAACCACCGCCTTGCCAATCTCCTAAAAAGTCGGCACCAAACGATACAATCAATTCAGCTTTTTCAAAATCATAATCTGCCAATGCTCTTTCTCCATAGGCAGCTTCAAATGCATTTAAAGCACCATCTTCAGAAATTGGGTCATACACGACGTGGTTTACATTGGAATAAGTCGCTGAAAATTCCTCAATCAGTTTCTTAGTTGATGGACTAGCATAAGTTTGCGTCAATATAGCAATTTGCTTGCCCGAATTACTTGCCGCTGTTAATCCACCCTTTACCCTATTATCGAAATCATCCCAAGAAATAGGACTTCCTTCAAAAGTTGGACCTTGAAGTCTGGTACTATCATATAGTGAAAGAACGGAAGCATTTACCCTAGCATTTGCTCCACCATTTACTTTTGCCCTATCGTTATTTTCAATTTTTATTGGACGACCTTCCCTTGTCTTTACTAAAACACTTGCAAAATCAAAACCATCGGCAATTGAAGTTGCATAGTAATTAGCCACACCAGGAACTATACTTTCTGGCTGTATTACATAAGGGATAGATTTTTTAACTGGCCCCTCACAGGCTGCCAATGAAGCCGCCGCAGTACTAAAACCCACATACTTTAGAAAATCTCTTCTGTTTGTAGATGAAGCAGACAAATTTTCCTTGTCTCCTAAGAATTCATCAACGGGTATAGACTCTGCGAATTCATTCTGTTTTAGCGTCTCAACAATGGAATCGTTCGGATTCAACTCCGCTTCACTTTTCCAATATTTTTTGTTTGATGCCATATGCTTATTGAAATATCTTCATTTAACTATTAATAGTGGCATTTACCACATTCCAATCCACCCATTTGAGCCGCCGTCAACTTTTCAACACCGTATTTCTTTGAAAGCTCTTCATGAATTTTTGTATAATAACCATTATCAGAAACCTGAACTTCTGTCTCTCTATGACAGTTAATACACCAACCCATGGTCAAAGGCGAGTACTGATACATAATCTCCATTTCTTCAACAGGACCATGACAAGTCTGACACTCAATTTTACCAACTTCAACATGCTGTGAGTGATTGAAGTATGCAAAGTCCGGTAAATTATGGATTCTGACCCATTCTACAGGCTGACTTTCTCCTGTATATTTTTGATTCTCTTCATCCCAACCTACAGCTTTATAAAGCTTTTTAATTTCCTTAGTATAAAATTCATTGGTGTAGCCGTTTGCCAAATCATCTGCACTTGGACCTTCGGGGTTGCCTTTATACTCATAAATTGATTTATGACAGTTCATACAAACATTCAAAGAAGGAATACCCGAATGTTTTGAAACCCTTGCAGAAGAGTGACAATATTTACATTCAATTTTATTGTCGCCAGCATGAATCTTGTGAGAATAATGAATAGGTTGTACAGGAGCATAACCTTGGTCAATACCTATCTGAGACATCCAACTGTAAGCAAAGTAAGCACTACCTAATAACAATACTATAACAGAACAAAAGACTAAAAATTGATTTTGAACAAAAGCTTTCCAAATCGGTGTTCTTTTTTCACCATCCTCTTTTGCAACCTCAACACCATTTGCCTCAGCAATTCTTCTTAGCGTTTTATTCACCAAGAACAACATAACCACCAATAATCCAAAGACTAAAGCTAGGGCACCTAAAATAATTTCATTTGAAATTCCACTAGATGAACCACCAGATACGGCGTCACCGGCAGCAACGTTAGCAACTACTGGAGCCGGAGGAGGCGCAGCAGTATAAGCCAAAATATTATCAATATCAGCATTAGAAAGCGTTGGAAATGCCGTCATTGCCGCTTGATTATACTCAGCGTAAATTTTATTAGCATAAGCATCTCCCGCCTTTATCATTCCAGGACTGTTCTTAATCCAAGCATACAACCACTCCTTATCCAAACCCTCATCTTCATAAAGACGAGACTCTACATTTGCAAGAGCTGGACCTGTCATTTTTCTATTTAAAGCATGACAAGCTGCACAATTTTGATTAAACAACTGCTTACCAGCAGCAACATCACCAGCAGGGGCAGCCACCTCTTCAGTCACGACTTCTTCTTGAGCAATAATCGGTGTTGAGAAAAATGTTACGAATACTAGTAGACTAAGACCAAATACTTTTGAAAATTGAACGCGGCTAAAAACCTTTTTCATTTGTTACTTGTTATTTCTTAAAGCGATAGAATGTAATTCAACGACTAACTAAATCTCATGTCGATGTGTATTATCACTGTAACGCATTTGCTATCAGAATTTTGGCACGATAATTTCAATTAGACCATAAAAATTATGGTATTAACATGTACAAAATCGGTTTCAAAAATACGACACAGCGGCCTTTTTTAAAATGTTAAGGGATTTATAATAACTAATTTATAATAATTCTAAATAATCAATTTAAGTTTTGTTTAAAACTTAAAAAATTACTTTTGTATAGTTTACACTAACACAGCACATTGACAGTTATGAAAACCCCAATATTTATTGTACTAGCAGTTCTTTTCATGCAAATGATAACAGCACAAGAAGGAACAATTAACATTAAACAAGACCCAAAAATCAATCAACTTGTTGAGGCTTATAACACTGTAAATTCAAAAACCGAGTTTTATCAAATACAGGTTGGTTTTGGCAGTTATCAAAAAGCGCAGAACTTAAAATCTTCTGTTGAAATTGATTTTCCTGGCTGGTACTCAAAAATAGAATTTCAAGAACCCACCTACCGGGTCAGATTAGGTAAGTTTAGAGATAAACTAGAAGCTGAGCGAAAATTTATTGAGGTTCGAAAGAAATATCCTAATGCGATGTTATTGAAACCTGAAAATAGCGGACGATAACCTCGTTAGTAAAAAGACAAAAACCCGTTAAATACGGGTTTTTGTCTTTTTTATTGTACGAATATTTATAGCTTCTTCTTAACAGCAACCTCTTGGAAGGCTTCAACTACATCATCAATTTTAATGTCGTTGTAGTTCTTAACCTGAAGTCCACAATCGTAGCCTTTTGAAACTTCTTTGACATCGTCTTTAAAGCGTTTCAATGATGACAACACACCTGTAAAGATTACCACCCCATCTCGAATTAATCGAATTTGAGAGTTTCTAAAGATTTTACCATTTTGAACCATACAGCCCGCTATAGTTCCAATTTTTGAAATCTTAAATGTCTCACGAATCTCCGCTGTTCCTGTAATTTCCTCTTTCATTTCCGGAGACAACATTCCCTCCATCGCATCTTTAAGGTCATTAATGGCATCATAGATAATAGAATACATTCTGATATCGATTTCTTCCTTATCTGCAATATCACGGGCATTACCCATAGGTCTTACATTAAATCCGATAATAATAGCATCAGAGGCACTAGCCAATAACACATCAGATTCCGTAATGGCACCCACAGCTTTATGAATGATATTTACTTGTATCTCGTCGGTTGAAAGTTTTTGGAACGAATCGGTCAAGGCCTCAACAGAACCATCAACATCACCCTTAAGTATGATATTCAATTCTTGGAAATCTCCTAACGCAATACGTCTTCCAATCTCATCAAGCGTAATATGCCTTTGTGTTCTTACCGATTGTTCACGCTGTAATTGAGAACGTTTTGCCGCAATTTGTTTTGCCTCGCGTTCATCATCAAGCACATTGAACTTGTCACCTGCTTGTGGAGCGCCATCCAAACCAAGAATGGATATTGGCGTTGCTGGACCAGCTTTTTTAATGTTCTTGCCACGCTCATCTTGCATGGCCTTAACTTTGCCACTAGTTGTGCCGGCCAATACATAATCACCAATTTGTAAAGTACCTGCCTGAACTAATATCGTACTCACATAACCACGCCCTTTATCAAGGAATGCTTCAACCACGGTACCATTGGCCAATTTATCAGGATTTGCTTTCAACTCTAACAATTCTGCTTCAAGCAATACTTTTTCCAACAAATCTTTTACACCGTCACCTGTTTTGGCAGAAATATCATGGGATTGTATTTTACCCCCCCAATCTTCAACCAAAAGGTTCATTTGCGCCAAACCTTCCTTGATTTTATCAGGATTTGCTGTCGGTCTATCTATTTTATTAATTGCAAAAACAATAGGCACACCAGCTGCTTGCGCATGACTAATAGCTTCTTTTGTTTGAGGCATAATATCATCGTCTGCAGCAATTACAATAATAGCAATATCAGTGACTTGCGCACCCCTTGCACGCATTGCGGTAAACGCCTCGTGACCAGGAGTATCTAAAAAGGTCATTTTTTGACCATTTTCAAGAGTAACACCATAGGCGCCAATATGCTGCGTAATTCCACCACTTTCGCCTGCAATTACATTCTCTTCTCTTATATAATCTAATAAAGAAGTTTTACCGTGGTCAACGTGTCCCATTACAGTAACAATAGGCGCCCTTAATTTTAAATCTTCTGGCGCATCTTCATCAACCTCAATCGATTCTTCAATATCAGCAGTCACAAACTCTACTTCATACCCAAATTCTTCTGCTACAATAGTTAAAGTTTCGGCGTCTAAACGCTGGTTCATGGTAACCATCATTCCGAGTGACATACATGCCGAAATAATATCAGTTGTAGACACATCCATCATCGTGGCCATCTCATTTGCAGTAACAAACTCAGTAACCTTTAATAGCTTGTTTTCTAACTCTTGCTGTTCAAGGTCTTTTTCAGTTTGCTGGCGATGCTGATCTCTTTTGTCTCTTCTGTATTTTGCTCCTTTACCCTTTTTCGATTTACCTTGGAGTTTCTCCAAAGTTTCACGAACTTGTTTTTGCACTTCTTCCTCGGTAGGCTCTACCTTAGGGGTGTTTGATCTTTGATTTCCTCCTCGTCTATTGCCTGCAGCAGGACCTGTACCACGCGGTCTATTACCCCCACCTTGACCAGGGCCGCTAACGATTCTTCTTCTACGCTTTTTACGTTCGGCGGCAGCTTTATCGTCTTTCTTAGGCTCTTCTTTTTTCTTTTTAGGCTTATTGAATTTTGTTAGGTCAATTTTATCACCAGTAATTTTTGGCCCGGAGAGTTTTTGATACTTTGTCTCAATAGCACCTGGTTCAGCAGTTGCCTCTTCCTTTTCTTCAGCACCAGACTCCTCTTTTTTGACTTCTTCTTTAGCTACTGGAGCTTTTGTTTCAATTTCATCTTTTGCTAAAGGCTCAACTTTCGGCTGCTCCTTCTTCTCTACCTTCTCTACTTTTTCTACTTTCTCTTCAGCAGCTTCAGCAATAGGTTTCTCAACTTCCTTTTCGGCTTCTTTTACCTTAACAACCGGCTTTTTATTATCCAAATCAATTTTACCAACTGTTTTTGGACCCGATAACTCAGCCTTGCCTTTTATAACCTCAGAAGCCGCCTGCCTACGTTCACGAGCCAACCTGCGCTCTTCTTGTTCACGCTCCATCTGAAGTCTCAACTCCTCTTTCTCTTTTAGCTTTTCTTCAGCCACTTCCTTAGAAGCCACCTTCTTGCTTTTATCTGTTTGAAATTCATCCAACAGCACTTGATATACCTCATCAGTGATTTTGGTTGTAGGTCTGGCCTCAATATCATGCCCGTTGGCCACAAGATGATCTACAGCCCTATCCAGAGAAATATTCAATTCCCTTAAGACTTTATTTAATCGTATTGTTGGGTTTCCTGCCATAAAAACTTTACTATCCCTTTAATTTTCGGTGCTAATATATAGTTTAATCTTCAAATTCTTCTTTGAGGATACGAACCACTTCTTTCACCGTTTCTTCTTCTAAATCGGTCCGTTTTATTAAATCAGCCACGTCTTGCTCTAAAACGCTTCGCGCTGTATCTAAACCTATCTTCTTAAATTCTTCTATAATCCAAGCATCTATCTCATCAGAAAACTCGGTCAACTCTACATCTTCTTCAACTCCTTCACGGAACACATCAATCTCATAACCAGTTAATTGACCAGCCAATCTAATATTATGCCCTCCACGACCAATAGCTTTTGAAACCTCCTCAGGTTTCAAATATACCTGTGCTGTCATTTTTTCATCGTTCAGTTTCACTGAAGAAACTCGAGCAGGACTTAAAGCTCTTGTAACCATTAATTGGGGGTTTCCGGTCCAATTAATTACGTCAATATTTTCATTACCTAATTCACGAACAATGCCATGAATACGCGAACCTTTCATACCAACACAGGCTCCAACAGGATCAATACGGTCATCATAAGAATCAACCGCTACCTTTGCTTTTTCACCTGGAATACGAACAGCTTTCTTAATAGTAATCAAACCATCAAAAACTTCAGGAATCTCTTGAAAGAACAATTGCTCTAAAAACTTAGGAGCAGTTCTTGACATTATTATAGAAGGTTTATTCCCTTTTAAATCAACACTTTCAATAATACCACGCACATTATCACCTTTTCTAAAAAAATCAGAAGGAATCTGCTTTTCTTTAGGCATAATGATTTCGTTACCTTCATCATCTAGCAAAATAATTGCTTTATGACGTATATGATGCACCTCGGCAGTATATATTTCTCCTTCTAAGTCTTTAAACTGCTTGTAAATAGTTGTATTATCATGTTCATGAATTTTAGAAATCAGGTTTTGACGCAAGGCCAAAATTGCACGTCTTCCTAAATCCATCAACTTCACTTCTTCAGAAACATCTTCACCAACCTCAAAATCAGGCTCAATCTTTCTTGCTTCTGACAAAGAAATTTCTTCGTTAGGCTCTTCAACCTCGCCATCTTCAACAACAATCCGGTTTCTCCAAATTTCTAAATCGCCCTTATCTGGATTGATGATGATGTCAAAATTTTCATCAGAACCAAATTTTTTCTTCAACGCATTTCTAAATACGTCTTCTAAAATCGCCATTAGGGTTACCCTATCAATAAACTTATCATCCTTAAACTCTGAAAAGGATTCAATAAGCGCCATGTTTTCCATTGTGGTCTACATTTAAAATTTTAATACAACTTTTGCTTCTTTAATATCAGAAAAAGCAATTTCTTGTTTTTTCTGAACCGTATGCTTTCCCTTACCAATTGGTTTAGGCTCTCTGGCTTTCCATTCCAAAGTTATTTCTTCATCATCTGCATTAGTAAGATTTCCTTCAAACTTTTCTCTTTCAGTCTTAACCGCTATGATTCTGCCAATATTTTTTTTATACTGTCTTGGCAAGACTAAAGGTGAGGTTGCACCAGCAGAAGTCACTTCTAAAGAAAAATCTTGTTCTTCACGATCTAAATTATGTTCAATGGCACGGCTAACGTCCATACAATCTTTTAGGTTTATGCCTCCATCACCATCTAAAACAACTCTGATTTTATTACCAGAATCGACCATAAAATCTATCAAGAATAGGTCTTTACGCTGCTCTAATGCTGCATTCAAAAGCTCCGTTACTTTTTCCTTAAACATAATTCTAAGTAATAAAAGAGGGGACTAGAAGTCCCCTCATGAATACTTTATATCCGTTCAGTGGTGCAAATATACGATAATTCTGTTGTTTGCAAAATTGAACCTTAAACAAAAATTCCGATGCATTAAAATACATCGGAACTTTATTGAACTTGTTGGCCCACAAGGACTCGAACCTTGAATGACGGTACCAAAAACCGGAGTGTTGCCAATTACACCATGGGCCATTTTAAACTAAAACTCAATTACCTTTCAGTTTTAAGAGGTGCAAATTTAAAACAAACTTTTATATCGTCAAATAAAAATCAACACAATCATTGCCCAAACCCATAAATACCTTGTTAAAGGTTTTAAAAAAATGGCAAAGCATCTCTATTTAATTTGGTAAATTCGCCCCAATCAATAAAGCACCTATTTCATGTTTGCAAAAAACTTTGAAAAGTGGGATACTATTTTAGGTTGGTCCGCTTTCGCTATTGCATTGATTGTCTATTTAATTACCGTTGAACCCACAGGCAGTTTTTGGGATGCCGGAGAATATATTGCAACATCCGCTAAACTTCAGGTTGGTCACCCACCTGGTGCTCCATTATTACAAATGATAGGCGCATTCTTTTCTATGTTTGCTTTTGACAATACTCAAATCGCGAGAATGGTCAACACAGTATCAGTAGTTTCAAGTGCATTCACTATTTTATTCATGTTTTGGACGATTACCAATCTCACAAGGAAACTGATAGCATCAAAAAAACCGTTATCAAACAGTCAAGCTATCGCTGTTTTTGGCTCGGCTCTTGTAGGCACCCTAACCTTTACTTTTTCTGATAGCTTTTGGTTTAACGCTGTTGAAACCGAAGTTTATGCCATGGCAAGTCTAATAATGGCTTTGCTTCTTTGGATGGGCCTTAAATGGGTAGATAATTTAGAAGAACCAAGAGGCAACAAGTGGTTAATTCTCATTTGCTTTGTAGTCGGCCTGACATTTGGGATTCAGTTTATGGGCTTTCTTGCTATACCTTCTATTGGCTTACTCTATTATTTTAAAAACTATAAGAAAACAACAGTAAAAAACTTTTTAATTGCCAATGCTTTGGTTGTTGGAGTTTTAATGTTGGTCTACAAATTCTCCCTCACCTATGTGCTTCAAGTTTTTGGCTGGAGCGAAGTATTCTTTATCAACCAACTAGGTTTGCCATTTAACTCAGGCTCGATAATTATGGGCTTAGTCTTTATTGGAGTCTTCTTTTTTACCCTAAGGTATACGCGTAAAAATGAATATCATACTGCAAATACCGTTGTACTCTGTTTTATGTTTTTGATTCTTGGTTTTTCATCTTGGTTAATGTTGCCAATTCGCGCCAATTCACAAACCGTGGTAAATGAAAACAATCCTGAAGATGCGCGCTCTCTTTTGGCCTATTACAATAGAGAACAATACCCTGGTGTTGAAAGTCCATTCTATGGAGCTTACTTCTCCAACACCTTTGCAGGCCCTGGCGATGATATTGACGATAAGCCAAAATATGAAAAAGATGAAAAATTAGGCAAGTATGTCATTGTCAACAATTATGAGGATGCCATGCAAGGTCCAAATAAAAAGCATGTTGGTATTTTACCCAGATTGTGGAGCGAGCAGCATGCAGAAAATTACATGCGCTATTTTGGTCGACTAGATTTTAAAATCAAAGCGGAATACATCTCCAATAATGAACTAAGGGATGCCGTAAACCAATTCAAACAATTGGATGCTGCCGGTGAAATTGACACCGAACAATTTATGGAGTTTTTGCGCAGTTTCGGAGATTATATAAATGTTGAGCCGCCAACTCTTGGTCAAAATATTAAATACCTATTCGAATTTCAATTTGGCTATATGTACACGCGCTACTTTATGTGGAATTTTGTTGGTAGGCAAAATGATGTGCAAGGGCGTTATGATGAAAACGGTCATTGGCTCAGTGGAATCAAAGCTGTTGACAAGATATTTTTGGGAAGCCAAGATAATTTACCAAGCGATGTTTTAAACAATAAGGCAAGAAACACCTATTTCTTCTTACCCCTATTATTGGGAATAATTGGAATATTGTTTCAGATATCCAAGAACCCGAAGCAGTTTTGGGTACTGTTTGTATTTTTTATGTTTACGGGTATAGCGATTCAGTTTTATACAAACCCCTATATTTTTCAACCCCGTGAACGCGATTATTCACTTGTTGGGTCCTTCTATATTTTCACGATTTGGATCGGCCTTGGCGTTTACGGACTTTTTGAAGAAGTAAAAAAACTACTGAAGCCTAAACTTTCAGCACCTATAATTACGATAATCTGTTTAGCAGCCGTGCCCTTATTAATGGCCTTTCAAAACTGGGATGACCATGACCGCTCAGGGCGTTACACGGCAAAATCAACGGCAAAAGCATATTTAGATTCTTGTCAAGAAGATGCGGGAGCAATTTTATTTACTATTGGTGACAATGACACTTTCCCTTTATGGTATGCTCAAGACATTGAAGAACATCGGACCGATGTGCGTGTTGTAAATACTAGTCTTTTCGCAACAGATTGGTACATTGATCAGATGAAACGAAAAGCTTATGAAAGCGACCCTATTCCTTCGCAATTGAGTCATGATAAATACCGCTATGGGTCTAGAGATGCTGTTTATTATCAAGGTATTACCGAAAGCCGTTGGAACATCAAAGATTTTATGAATTGGATTGGAAGCGACAAACCACAGACAAAATTCAAACATTTATTTGAAAAACAAGGGCGTGATATTTCTGCTTACCCTAAAAGTACTCAAGAGATCGTGTATTATCCTACAAATAAAATTCGCGTTCCCGTAAACAAGAAAAATGTTTTAGAAAGCGGATTGGTAAAACAAGAAGACGCTGATTTAATTTTAGATTATATTGATATTGACCTACCAGAAAGCGCATTGCCGAAAAATCGAATTTTAATGTTAGACGTTATTGCCAATAACGATTGGGAACGTCCTATTTATTTTTCAGGAGGAAGTTTTGATAAAGCAGAATATATTTGGATGAAAGACTATCTACAACTTGATGGCTTAGTTTACAAATTGGTGCCTATCAAAACTGAGAATAAAAGTCCTTTTGAAATGGGGCGTATTGATTCAGAACTCATGTATGGTATTGTCAAAGAATGGGAATGGGGCAATTCTTCTAGCTCAGACATCTACCATGACCCACAAACCCGCTCTCAAGGACTTTCATTTAGAAGTAATTTGGCACGTTTGACAGAACAACTTATTGATGAAGGCAAGATCGATAAAGCAAAAGATATTATAGAAACTGCTATGACTCATATCCCTTTTGAGCATTACGGTTTTTACACTTTTGTAGAGCCATTTGTCGATGGTTACTATAAAGTAGGGGAACAACAAAAAGCACATGCACTTTTTGAAAAACTCAAAAAAGTATATCAAGAACGTTTGGAATATTATGCTGGTGTAACAAGAGATCAGCAATATGAACAAATCGAGTCTATTCTGGCAGATATGGAAGCATACCGTAGGAATATTGATATTTTAATTCGCAATGAAGATCGAGAGCGAGCTGAAAAAGAGACTTTAATCTTTAACGAATACATTGATAAGTTTTCTCAGTTTATTGGTGAAGAAGATCAAGAATATCTTAGCGACCCCAATTATGACAATCCCGATATAGAGGATACAATACAATTGGATAGTATTCCGCTAGATACTATTCCTACCGTTGAAGATGGTATTATGGTTGAAAACTAAAGACCAAAATTATGAAGTCAGATTTGGTTGAGTAATTTCGACAATCAGTGGTATTCGTAGCTTCGGTTGTGCTCAAAATATGAAGCAAAAGTTAATTGGGAAATTTAGGTGTATTCGTTCAGAATACCAATCAACGTATTTGCATCTTGCTCACCACTTTGACGCCAAACCATTTCGCCTTTTTTATAAATCATAAGAGTTGGTAAACCTTTTATTCTAAGGGCTTGAGAAAGCTCTTTATTTTTATCAACATCAATTTTTATGACTTTGCCTTTGTCACCTAGGGCAGCAGCAACATCTCTGAGTACAGCATGCATTGAAGTTGATTGTTCGTTCCAATCTGCATAGAAGTCTAGCAATACTGGAATAGTTAGATCAATAAGTTCACCAAATTTAGACATTGTAAATAGGTTATTTTACATTTCAAAAGTAAGAAAAAATGTTAAAGTAATACATGAAGTCAAGCCTTTAGCCTCCTGATTTGGGTTAAATTCACGTTAAACCTTTCTTTTTTAAGGTGATGACCGAAATTTCTGGCCAAATTCCTACTCTACCTGGATAACCTATAAAACCAAATCCACGGTTTACGTTTATATATTGACCAAGCTCTTCATAAATCCCCGCCCAATACTTATAGCGCCATTTTACCGGGCTCCATTTAATCCATCCAGGAATTTCAACTCCGAACTGCATTCCATGGGTATGACCGCTCAAGGTCAAATGAAAATGGTAATCATCATTGACAACCACATCTTCCCAATGTGATGGGTCATGGCTCATCAAAATTTTAAAATCATCTTTTGAAATGCCTACTTTTGCACGTTCTAAGTCGCCTGCCTTTTTAAAACCTCCTCTACCCCAGTTCTCAACGCCAACTAAGGCAATTTTTTGCCCATCTCGTTCCAAGTATCGATGAGAATCAAGAATCAAATCAAAGCCGATCTCTTTTTGTAGGTTTTTTAAATCAACTAAATTCTGGGCTTTAGCATCTTCACTTTCCCATTGGGTATAATCGCCATAATCGTGATTACCCAATACAGAAAAAACACCATCCTTTGCATTTAGTTTTGAAAAAATAGCTTTCCAGGGATCCATCTCTATGGCCTTGTCATTCACCAAATCGCCTGTAAATAAAATGACATCGCTTTTTTGCTTGTTAACTAAATCAATTCCATAGGCTACTTTATTTTCATTATCAAAACTGCCGCTATGAACATCTGATATCTGAGTAATTTGATAACCTTCAAAAGCTTCTGGTAAGTCATCAAACTCCAATTCATATTTTAGCACCTTATAATTATACTTTCCCTTATACATTCCGTATAGTAGGGCTCCAAATGGCAAAGCCGCGATACCTAATCCAATAGCACTTATGAATTTTCTTCGTGAAGGAAAGTATTTAGAATTACTATCAGACAGCCCTACTATTTTGTTATACCCTAAAGTAAAAAGGCGAAAAACATCTTCTAAGAACAAGAAAAAGCCTAAAAAGAGAGCCAGCAAAAAGAAAGAAAAAAATATACCCCCAGCAATTGAAATAGACCCTCTAATTCCATCACCTGGCACATAATTCAGTGCCCTAATCAATAAATTTATCCATGCAAAAAAGAATAGCACCGCATATAAAATTTGAGCCCATGAGCTTTTGAATAGAATTTTATAACCCTGAAAGCCATAAAATGCCAGTATTATATATAATATTGAAAGAATGGTAAGAAATCGTGCCATAGACAATTTTTAGTAAAGATATTTTATTAGATCTAGTGGTGATTTTCTTTCGTTTTATTTAACGATTTGTGTTATTTGACGAACAATATGCTCATTTGTTACGGCTACTTCATGCTGTGCCAAATGTTTTTGAGAATTCATAGTGATTTTTTTAGAGGTTTCAACTTGATTGGTAAAGGTAGTACCTGAAAAATGTATTGCTTTAAACCCTGCTTTTTTAAACTTCATTACATTTTCAAGATTAACTCCGGCCCCGGGCATAATAGCAATTGAAGTTGGTGCACTTTTTAATTCTTTCAGTTGTTTAATTCCTTTCTCTGCGTTGATTTCCTTACCTGATGTAAGTATGGTATCTACACCTATTTCTTCTAGTTGTTGCAAAGCTTCTTTTTGATTGGAAATCCAATCAAATCCGCGATGAAATGTAAAGTGTAAAGGCTTTGATTTTTTAACTAACTGTGTGGTCTTTTTTATATCCAAAGAACTATCTGCATTTAGGGCACCACAAACAATCCCATCAACTCCAATTTCCTTACAAACCTCAATATCTCTCAGTAATACCTCAAACTCAGTCTCAGTATAGGTAAAATGACCACTACGCGGTCTTAGTAGGACATGTATTGGAATTTCTAATTTTTGTTTCACTAATTGAATTAAGCCATAGGAAGGCGTTATACCCCCAACGCCCAATTCAGAGCAAAGTTCAATACGATTAGCTCCAGCTTTTTCGGCGTTTAGAGCAGATTCCAATGAATTACAACAAACTTCAACTAGCATATTATTATATTTAATCAGGATTAAAATTAAACAACCCATCCATGCAAAGACGTAATTTTCTTAAAAAATCAGGCCTTAGTGCAGCCGGAATTTTTTCTGCTCCCGTTCTAACTTCATGCAAAACAGAAGAGAGAAAAGAAACTAACAGTACAATTCAAACTGCCATAAAACCAATTGCTATTGCTACTTGGAATGTACCAAATTCGACTGCCAAAGCATGGCAGGTTTTAGAAAAAGGTGGAATCGCCCTTGATGCCGTTGAAGCTGGTGTTAAAATGGAAGAAGCAGATATCAATAACCAATCTGTAGGGAAAGGTGGGCGACCAGACCGAGATGGCAATGTTACCTTAGATGCATGCATTATGGATTCTAAGGGCAATTGTGGCGCTGTTGTTTACATGCAAAACATTACTCATGCCGTTTCAGTAGCCCGAAAAGTAATGGAAGATACACCCCATGTGATGCTGGCAGGAAAAGGGGCAGAACAGTTTGCTTATGAGCAAGGCTTTTCTAAAGAAAACCTATTAACCGAAAAATCAAAAGCCGAGTGGTTGGAGTGGAAAAAGGAATCAAAATACGCACCCGTAATCAATATTGAAAATCACGATACTATCGGTATGCTGGCTATTGATGCAAATGGCGATATTTCTGGCGCATGCACTACAAGCGGAATGGCCTACAAAATGGCAGGACGTATTGGGGATTCTCCCATTATTGGTTCTGGTCTATTTATTGATAATGAAATTGGTGGCGCCACTGCTACGGGCCAAGGAGAAGAAATTGTAAAGACTGTTGGTAGTTTTTTGGTTGTGGAGTTGATGCGCCAAGGGCGATCCCCACAAGAAGCTTGTGAAGAGGCTGTCAATCGCATCATCAAAAATAACCCCAACTATGAAAATATTCAAGTGGGCTATATTGCCATAAATAAAAATGGGGAGACAGGTGGATATTGCATTCATACTGGTTTTAGTTATCGGGTATATTCTGACAAGGGCCATGAGAATATTGAATCAACTAGTTATTTATAGCCTTTTGATGCTAGATTTTAGCCATTAGGTTCATGTGCTGTAAAAATTAAAAGTCTTTAATTCATCAGAAAAAGTCTTAGGTCTTATATCTCATATCTTAAGTCTTTTCTCTACTTTTAAAAATTCATACTTCTAAACTCGTACTTCAAACTTTTAAAAAATGTCTGACCAAAAAAGAGTCTTTCTATTAGACGCATTCGCATTAATATTTCGCGGATATTATGCCTTAATTAAAAACCCCAGAATTAATTCTAAAGGGATGGATACTTCTGCCATCATGGGTTTTATGAATTCCCTTTTTGACGTTATTAAACGAGAAAAACCGGATCATTTAGCAGTTTGTTTTGACAAAGGTGGCAGCGTAGAAAGAACAGAACTATTTGAAGCTTATAAAGCTAATAGAGATGAAACCCCCGATGCTATAAAAATAGCAGTGCCCTACATTCAAAATATTTTAAAGGCAATGAAAATACCTGTAGTAGAATTACCAGGTTATGAGGCTGATGATATTATTGGCACACTGGCAAAGCAGGCTGAAAAAGAAGATTACAAAGTCTTTATGGTGACTCCTGATAAAGATTTTGGGCAATTGGTTTCTGAAAATATTTTTATGTATCGCCCAGCTAGAATGGGCAATGGCATTGAAATATGGGGAATTCCAGAAATTCAAAAGCGATTTGGAGTAGAACGCCCCGAGCAAGTAATTGATTATTTAGGTATGATGGGTGATGCTAGTGACAACATTCCTGGATTACCTGGAGTTGGCGATAAAACTGCTAAAAAATTCTTGGAACAGTTTGGTGACATGGAAGGGCTTTTGGCCAATACCGATCAACTCAAAGGTAAAATGAAAGAGAAGGTTGAAGAAAATGCCGAACTTGGTCGTCTTTCTAGAAAACTGGCTGAAATTAAATTGGACTGCGAAGTTACTTTTAAGGCAGATGATTACGAAATGTGTGAGCCAGATGCCGTAAAAGTTCAAGAGATTTTTGAAGAATTAGAGTTTAGAAGGTTAAAAGATCAGTTTATTAAATTGTTCTCTGAAGAAACTGAAGTCATAACTGAAGCAACTAGCAAGCCTCTTCTGCAAAAGGAATCAAATGCTGCAGGTAGCGGACAGTTTTCACTTTTTGGCGGAAATCCTTCTGATGCGCCATCTACCATTAAAGATGTAAATAGTAGAAATAAAATTGGTAATGTTTCCCACTTTTATCAACTTATTCAACCGGGCTTGGCCATCGAATTATTTATAAAAAAGCTGATGCAGCAAACCGCTGTTTGTTTTGATACGGAAACAACTTCTTTAAATCCTCTTGAAGCCGAATTAGTGGGTATTGCTTTTAGTTGGGAAACTGGCAAAGGTTATTATATTGCATTTCCTGAAGAAAAAGATAAGGTAAGTGAACTGATTGAACTGCTCCGGCCCTTCTTTGAATCAGAAGTCATCGAAAAGATTGGTCAGAACCTCAAATATGATGTTAAAGTCATGCAGAATTATGAGGTACAGGTAAACGGTAAACTTTTTGATACGATGCTGGCGCATTATCTTATAAATCCTGATATGCGACATAATATGGATGTTTTAGCCGAAACCTACCTCAACTATACGCCTGTTTCCATAACTGAACTCATTGGCAAAAAAGGAAAGAATCAACTGAGCATGCGCGATGTCCCTTTAGACAAACAAACTGAATATGCTGTTGAAGATGCTGATGTTACTTGGCAATTATCAAAACACTTTAAACCGGAACTCGCCGAAGCAAAAACGGAGAAATTGTTTGAAGATATTGAAGTGCCTTTACTTCGAGTTCTAGCTGATATGGAAAATGAAGGTATTAATTTGGATAAAGAATTTCTGGGTTCACTTTCAGAAGATTTAGATAATGATATCAAATCTTTAGAACAACAAATTTATGATGCTGCTGGTGAAGAATTCAATATAGGCTCACCTAAACAACTTGGTGAAATTCTTTTTGATAAGATGAAATTGGTTGACAAGCCGAAAAAGACAAAAACAGGACAATATTCTACAGCCGAAGATGTGCTTTCATATTTAGCCAAAGATCATGAAATCATCCAAAACGTATTAGATTATCGCGGTCTAGCAAAACTTAAAAGCACTTATGTAGATGCACTACCAGAACAAATTGAAAGCAAAACGAATCGTGTACATACCGATTATATGCAAACAGTAGCTTCTACAGGGCGTTTAAGTAGTAACAACCCTAATTTACAGAACATTCCCATCAGAACCGAACGAGGGCGTCAAGTACGAAAAGCTTTTGTGCCTCGCGATGAAAATCATTTGCTCTTGGCTGCTGATTATTCGCAAATAGAGCTTCGAATTATTGCTGCTTTAAGTGAAGAAGATACCATGATTGAAGCTTTTAAAAATGGCATGGATATTCACGCTTCTACCGCTTCAAAAGTATTTAACGTGCCTATTGAAGAAGTCACCCGTGAACAACGTGGTAATGCTAAAACCGTAAACTTCGGAATCATTTATGGTGTTTCTGCATTCGGATTGAGCAATCAGACCGATTTGACGCGTGCAGAATCAAAAGAATTGATTGATACTTACTACAAAACTTATCCGAAGCTCAGAAACTATATGAGCGAACAGGTGAATTTTGCACGTGATAATGGTTATGTACAAACAGTTTTAGGGCGTCGTCGCTATCTAAAAGATATCAATGGCAGTAATGCAATTGTGCGCGGTGCAGCAGAACGAAATGCAGTCAATGCACCTATACAAGGTAGTGCTGCTGATATCATCAAAATTGCCATGATTAATATCCATAAAAAACTTTCAGAGGGAAATTATAAAACTAAAATGCTACTACAAGTACATGATGAATTGGTCTTTGATTGCTACAAACCTGAATTGGAAGAAATGAAAACGCTTATTAAATCTGAAATGGAAAATGCCTACAAAATGACTGTGCCACTAGATGTGGAGGTGGGTATTGGTGAGAACTGGTTGGAAGCACATTAAAAAAATAATGAAAAAGAGCTCACTTCTAATTCTAGGTCTGGTATTTCTTTTTAATTGCAAGGAAAAAGAAGTTGAAGTTATGGGCAATGCACAAAAGCCCAATATCATCTATTTTTTGGCAGATGATTTAGGCTACGGTGAAGTAGGGATTTACGGGCAAAAACTCATCAAAACACCAAATATTGATGCTTTGGCAAAAAACGGAATGTTGTTTACCCAACATTATTCTGGAGCTCCTGTTTGCGCACCTGCCCGTTATATGTTACTTACTGGTCAACACGCAGGTCATGCCTATATTCGTGGCAATGATGAATGGGCAGAACGCGGGGATGTTTGGGATTATGAAAAAGCCTTCAACGATTCGGGACTTGAGGGACAAAGACCAATTCCGGAAGAAACTATTACCATCGCCGAACAACTTAAAAACGCTAATTACAGTACTGGTATTTTTGGGAAATGGGGACTTGGTGCCCCAAACACCGCAGGCGTTCCAAACAAACAAGGTTTTGATTATTTTTTTGGCTACAACTGCCAACGCCAGGCCCATAATCTATACCCAAGTCATTTATGGGAAAATGATAAAAAGATTCTGCTCGACAATGAACTGATTAAGCCACATCAGAAACTCGATTCTACATTAAATCCTTACGACGAAAAAGGGTATCAAAAATTTATACAAAAAGAGTATGCACCAGAAATAATTCATGAGAAGGCACTTTCATTTATTGAAGAAAATCAAAAGCAACCTTTTTTCATGTATTATGCTTCCCCTTTACCACATTTACCGCTTCAAATACCTGATAAAATGGTTGAACCTTATAAAACCGTATTAGGCGATGAAGAACCATATCTCGGTAATAAAAGTTACTTTCCGAACAGGCATCCAAAAGCTACTTATGCAGCGATGATTTCACTATTAGACCAACAATTGGGCGAATTGATTACCCAATTAAAAGAATTGGGTATTTATGAAAACACGCTAATCATTTTTTCTAGCGATAATGGACCAACCTATACCGGTGGTGTAGATTTTGATTTTTTTGAGAGCTCTAAACCATTTTCAAATGGTTATGGTAAAACCAAAGGTTATGTTTATGAGGGAGGAATAAGAGTCCCTACTATTGCAAGTTGGCCAAATCATATTCAAAAAGGAAGCACCACAGACCATATTTCTTCTTTCTACGATGTGATGCCCACTTTATGCGATATTGTTGGTATTGGTACACCAAAAAATATTGATGGTATTAGTTTTAAACCTGCTTTACTTGGTGGAAAACAACCAAAGCATGATTTTTTATATTGGGAATTTCCAAGTTACAAGGGGCAACAGGCTGTAAGAATCGGCGAATGGAAAGGTATTCGAAAAAATATTTTTGACGGTAACTTAGAAATTGAGCTTTATAATTTAGAATATGACTTAGAAGAAAAATATGATATAGCAGATAAGAATCCGAAAATTGTTCGACAGATTGAAGAAATCATGAAGAAGGAACATGAACCAGCCAGTAATGAAAAATTTAAGTTTCCACAACTTGGAGATGATTAAGGATTAATTTAACAAAAAAAGGCATCATGTTGGATGCCTTTTGTACTTCTATTTTAGCTTACCAAAGATTAAAGGCTAACTTAAATCTCGATTTTCTTTCTTTTCTGATTTGTTGTCTTTCTATTCTATTTTCTTGATTTCTCAATCTTGCTTCTTGTTCAAAATGAGCAAACATTTCCATTGAAAATGGAGCGGCCTGCCAAACACTAGGGTAATGTTTTAACTTTTTCATATTGAAATTATTTTCAATTAATAAGTGGCAAAATTCAACTAAGTAAAACCACTTGAAAACAACATATTTTTCCAATTTCTATGCTATTTTAACCTCAACTTTATTTTTATAGTAATTTCTATGGTAATTATGTGTGGAGTAGCATCAAAACCTAATCAGAATTGGCACATAAACAATGAAGGATTCATTATATTTATAAAAAAACATTGAGAGTAACTTTCTTATTCTTTTTTGTAATTCTCACCTCACTTGGTTGCAAACAAGAGAATAAATCTGTAGAAACGCATTCAAAACAACAAGTACTTAACCCAAAACTAAACTTTCAACCTAACATTTTATGGATCGTGGCCGAAGACCAAAGTCCGAATATTCCGGCCTTTGGTGATAGCACCGTTGTTACCCCTGCATTGAATAGGTTAGCTAAAGAAGGAGTTTGTTACGACAATTTCTTCAGTCCGCATCCAGTTTGTTCACCAGCCAGAGCATCTATAATTACCGGCATGTATGCAAATAGTATAGGTGCAAGTCATATGCGTACAGGCCCATGGATGCTGGAGAACCTTCCTGAAAAATTCGTTAAGGATTATAAAGCGCTTCCAGAAGAAAACATTCCTTATCAAGCCGTTCCAGATACAACGGTAAAAATGTTTACAGAATATCTTAGAGCATCTGGATATTATTGTACAAATAATAGCAAAGAAGATTACCAATTCATTAAAACGATGACAGCTTGGGATGAGAGCAGTAACAAAGCACATTGGCGAAACCGACCGAAAGACACGCCCTTCTTTTCAGTCTTTAATATTGGGGTCACTCATGAATCACAAATTTGGGCTAAAGCTAAAGATTCTCTATTTATAGCTAAAGATTTAAAGGTGCCGGTCCCGACTTATTTGCCTAATACAGAAATCGGTCGAAATGACATCCGTAGAATGTATTCAAACATTTTAGAGATGGATGTAAAAGTTGGTTCTATTTTAAATGAACTAGAAAAAGATGGCTTGTTAGATAGCACTATTGTAATTTGGTATACAGATCATGGTGGGCCTCTACCCCGTCAAAAGCGAGTTTTATATGATAGTGGAACCAAAGTACCCATGATAATAAGATTCCCAAATGCGCAGTTTGCAGGGCAACGCGATGACCGAATGATTAGTTTTATTGATTTAGCTCCGACCACACTGTCTTTGGTTAGATTAGCCCCTCCAAAATATATTCAAGGCACTGCTTTTTTAGGAGATTACCTTCGAAAAGAAGAACCTGAATATATTTATGGTGCCGCTGACCGCTTTGATGAGTTTACTGATAGAATTCGATCGGTACGTGACAAAAAATTTAAGTATATCAAAAACTACCAACCTGATATACCAACATATACAGATGTCGCTTACCGCAAACAAATGCCTATCATGCAAGAACTACTTCGATTAAAAGAGGCTAATGAACTTACTCAAGAACAATCGTTATGGTTTCAACAACCCAAATCAAAAGAAGAACTTTATGACATCGTCAATGACCCGCAAGAACTGAATAATTTGGCTGGAAATGCAATGTACAACGCCAATTTAGAAAGATTACGAAAACAGTGTGAACAATGGGTGATTGACATTAACGATACTGGATTACAAAACGAGCAAGAGTTGATAAATGAATTTTGGCCAAAAGGAAAACAGCCAAAAACAGCAAATCCTGTTTTCAATTTTACTAATGGACAATTAGAAATTAGCTCTGCGACCCAAGGTGCATCTATTGGTTATCGTGTTAAAAAAGCCGCAAATGCTGAGCCTTCCTCATGGAGGGTATATCAAAAACCTATCAAAGTGGTTGAAGGTCAAAAAATTGAGGTAATCGCCCATCGATTAGGGTATCTTAGAAGTGAAATAGTTTATTACGATTAGAGTATATTTTGAGTTTTTGCATATTCCAAAAAAACATCAATGCGCATCTCGTAATCGTTAGGGTTTATACTATTCATATCTAATTTAGTAGCTTAGTAGTGCAATGAAACCAACCACTTATTTGAGAATTGTATGCTTAGTTCTGATACTAAGCAACTTTCCTAACACCCATGCCCAAGACCAAGAACTCGATTCTTTATATCTATTATGGAAAAACGAAACCCTCCCAGATTCTACAAGAGCTGATGCTTTATTGGATTTCGCTTATGAAGGTTATTTTTTTCCAAAGCCAGACAGTGCAAAAATTCTATTTGAGCAAGCATACGAATTTTCAAAAAAGGCCAATTATAAACTAGGGATGATTGATGCCTTAAACCTTTCTGGCTATAATTCTTTTAGAATGGGCAACTACCCAGATGCCTTGAAAAAATATGACGAAGGCATTCAATTGGCAGAAGAAGAGAATGATATTTCTGGCACGGCAATGATGCTAATGCGCACTGGTTTCGTTTACCACGATAATGAAGATTTGGTCAAAGCAATTGAATACTACGAAGAAGCTCTTGAATTGTTTGAAAAAGAAGCCAATATTAATGGTGTGGGCAATATTTATAATGAATTCGGTAGTATCTATTTCGCAAAAGGAGATTATAAAAAATCGCTTGAGTATTACGAGAAATGCATAGCAATAAATAAACAAGACGGAGATGTATTGGGAGATGCAGCCATATACGGTAATATAGGAAGGGTCTATCTTGAGCTCGAGGATTTTGACAAAGCTTTGGAAAACACAAAAAAGTCTTTGGAATTAGATTCTGATGCCAATAATAAATTAGGAATAGCATCGGGTTTAGCAACCCTTGGCGATATTTATAGTGAACAAAACAAAGACACTGAAGCCCTAGACTACTTAGAAAAAAGTGCAGTGATAAGTCAGCAGATTAAAGATATTCAGGGTCTTTGTGGAACCCTATTAAGCTTATCAAATATTTATCTCAACTTAGAGAATAACCAAAAAGCAATTGCCTATTGCAAACGAACACTAGAACTAGCTAAAACAACTGGTGATTTAGGAAGTCAAGAAGATGCTTGCGATTGTTTATATGATGCCTATAAAAGTATCGGAAACCAAAATCAAAGCATGTTTTATTTAGAGCAAATGCTTAGTATTTCAGATAGTATAAAGTCAGAAGATACCTTGTTAAAAATGCAACAGATGGAATTTGCAAAGCAGGTTTTGGCAGACAGTTTACAACAAATAGAAAAAGAAATAAAAGTTACCTTGGCGCATGAACAAGAAGTGCGCAAAAAAGATAGAAATAGAAATATCGCTATTGCAGTAGGTATTATTTTCTTATTCCTCTCCATTGGTCTTTTTAGCAGATGGCGGTATATCAAAAAAGCAAAAGCTGTCATAGAAATAGAAAAAGACAGATCAGAAAGTCTACTGTTGAATATTTTACCAAGTGAAATTGCAGAAGAATTAAAAGAAAAAGGAGAAGCAGCAGCGCGTGATTTTGACATGGTCACTATTCTATTTTCTGATTTTAAAGGATTTACACAAAAGTCTGAACAACTTACAGCGAAGGAGCTCATTGATGAAATCAACCACTGCTTCAAAGCCTTTGACCAAATTTGCGAGAATTATGGTGTCGAAAAAATAAAAACTATTGGCGATGCTTACATGGCAGCCGGTGGTTTACCAGTTCCATCAGATGATGCGGTTATTAAAACTATTTTTGCAGCTATTGAAATGCAGTCTTTTATATCAGAACGAATAAAAGAGCTAAAAGACCAGAAAGAAGTTGCTTTTGAAATGCGTGTTGGTATTCATACAGGGCCGGTAGTAGCTGGTATTGTTGGTGTAAAAAAATTTCAATATGATATCTGGGGAGATACCGTAAATATTGCTTCGAGAATGGAAAGTAATGGTGAAATTGGCCGAATCAATATTTCTCAATTTACCTATGAATTAATCAAGGAAGATAAACGTTTTGAGTTCGAATCGAGAGGTAAGGTCAACGTAAAAGGAAAAGGTGAAATGGATATGTGGTTTGTAAATTTGAAAGATACTTAACAGACTCTGGTTAAAATTTAGAAACCCTCGTAGTTAGCTCCTATTTTGTTCAAAACATTTAAAAAGGTTTCAAACTCCATAACATCCATACCTTTTATGGCCTGCTTTCTTAATTGCTTGGCATGTGGTTCAACAAGCCTAATTACTTCTTGACCAGCATTTGTTAGCTCCAACTTAAATCGTTTTAAATCGCCCTTAAAACGAGTCTTTGCAATCCAATCTTTACGCTCCAACCCACCAATAACTCTTGATGTTGTTGCTCGATTTCGAAAATTTGATTTTACAATATCTGATTGTGACACATCATCCCCTAATTGATAGATTCGGTAAAGTATTACCCACTGCTCAATAGTAAGATCAAGTTGTAGTTCTTGAAACTTTCGCAAATATGCATCTTGCACTTTTCTTAAAACCAAGTCTAAGTGCAGTCCAATTCCAGAAATTTCGTCAATCTGATGAAGCATAATCACTATATTCTTTGCTTCGAAATAACTTTACCTGTTAGCGAAAATTTCTTGCTTAAAAGTATTTCGTGTTTCAAAAATACTTATTTTTGTTGCATTAACAACAATTTTATAAAATCGATTCAAAATATAACTTATGGAAACTACAACTTTACCCAAATTGCATGACAATGCAAAAGACTTCATGCCCATCAATGGCACTGATTATTTGGAGTTATATGTAGGCAACTCTAAACAAGCAGCTCATTTTTACAAAACTGCATTTGGTTTTCAATCATATGCATATGCTGGGCTTCAAACAGGATTGAAAGATCGTGAGAGCTATGTGGTAATACAAGATAAGATTCGATTGGTATTAACTTCCCCTTTAAAAAGTGGTACTGAAATTGGTAAACATATTGACGCCCATGGTGATGGTGTCAAAGTTGTAGCCCTATGGGTAGATGATGCCATTTATGCATACGAAACTGCTGTTTCTAAAGGTGCAAAATCATATATGGAACCGGTGACAGAAGAAGATGAAAATGGTAAAGTTGTTCGAGCAGGTATTTATACTTATGGCGAAACAGTCCATATTTTTGTTGAACGCAAAGATTACAACGGTACCTTTTTGCCTGGCTATACAAAGTGGGAAACCCCAGATTACAATCCGGCGCCAACCGGACTTAAATATGTAGATCACATGGTAGGTAATGTAGGTTGGGATCGCATGAACTATTGGGTAGATTTTTATGAAAAGGTAATGGGCTTTGTGAACATTCTTTCTTTTGATGATAACGATATCTCTACGGAGTACACTGCCCTTATGAGTAAAGTAATGAGCAATGGTAATGGCAGAATTAAATTCCCAATAAACGAACCAGCTGAGGGGGCAAAAAAATCTCAAGTAGAAGAGTATTTAGATTTTTATGAAGGTGAAGGAGTGCAGCATATTGCGGTTGCTACGGATGATATTATTCAAACAGTTCGAGATTTGAAAAGTCGTGGTATCGAGTTTTTAACTATTCCTGATACATATTACGAAGCGGTTACCGACCGTGTTGGTGAAATTGATGAAGATATTGCTCCATTAAAAGAACTTGGAATTTTGGTCGACCGCGATGATGAAGGCTATTTGTTACAGATATTCACTCGTCCAATAGAACCCAGACCAACAATGTTTTTCGAAATCATTCAAAGAAAAGGCGCGCAATCATTTGGAAAAGGTAACTTTAAGGCACTCTTTGAGGCTATTGAATTAGAGCAGCAATTAAGAGGAACCTTGCACTAAGGTGCGGTTTAAATGTTTCGAGTTCAAGGTTTAAAGTTTTTAAACTTGAGCTTGATTCTTGAATTTGAACTTTAAAACAAAAACATGCCCATATATCATAAACTAGGAAAGTTTCCGCAAAAACGCCATACCCAGTTCAATAAGCCCGATGGTAGTTTATATTATGAACAATTGTTTGGCACTATAGGTTTTGACGGTATGTCGTCCTTACTATATCATATTCATAGACCAACCCAAGTAAAAGAAATTGGTGAAGCGATTGACATGAGTCCGAAAATTGCGGAAGCTAAACATATAAAATCAAGAAAATTGATTGGTTTTGATGTGCAGCCCAAAGATGATTTTTTGGAATCACGCGAGCCTATGATGGTGAATTCTGATATCCATATCGGATTGGCAGCTCCTAAAAAGACGATGACCTCTTATTTCTATAAGAATTCCGACGCTGATGAGATGTTGTTTATTCATAAAGGTTCGGGCATATTAAAAACCTTTGTTGGCAATATTCCATTTGAATATGGAGATTATTTGATTATTCCGAGAGGGATGATTTATCAGATAGAATTTGACACGGAAGACAACCGTATTTTATATGCCGAGTCTTTTCATCCTATCTATACGCCAAAAAGATACAGAAATTGGTTTGGTCAGTTATTGGAACACTCTCCATTCTGTGAACGTGATTACAAACTACCACAAGATTTACAGACCCATGATGAAAAAGGTGAGTTTGTGATGAAAATAAAAAAGCAAGGCATGCTTCACCATCTCATATATGCGACACATCCTTTTGATGTCGTTGGCTGGGATGGTTATAATTTTCCTTACGGTTTCTCTATTCATAATTTTGAACCCATTACTGGTCGTGTGCATCAACCGCCCCCGGTGCACCAAACTTTTGAAACTAATGCTTTTGTAATCTGTTCTTTCTGTCCTAGGTTGTATGATTACCATCCTAAATCAATTCCTGCTCCCTATAATCATAGTAATATAGATTCTGATGAAATGCTGTATTATGTTGATGGTGATTTTATGAGTAGAACAGGTATTGGTCCTGGTTATATTTCTTTGCATCCTGCGGGAATACCTCATGGACCACATCCAGGAACCTATGAGGCAAGTATTGGTAAAAAAGAAACCGAAGAATTGGCTGTCATGATTGACACCTTTAAACCATTGCAATTGACTGAAAATGCTATGAAAATTGATGATGGGAAGTATTATAAGTCTTGGATAAAATAAACTAGTAGTGAGACACTAGATTTTAGATGTGAGCGATTTACAATTTTAGTTACCTAACATCTAATTTCTCAAATCTAATATTTTAATAAACATGATAATAAACATACCAGAAAACTCAGATTTTTCAATACATAATATTCCGTTTGGAATTTTTTCTTCTGAAGGGCGACCCCCTAGAGCTGGTGTTGCTATTGGCGACCATATTTTAGATTTAGCAGCCGTTGCTGAGTTGGATCTTTTTGATTTTAACACGTCAGTTTTTGAAAAAGAAACGCTGAATGATTTTATTTCCTTAGGAAAAACCATCACCAATAAAGTACGCAAGGATATTCAACATTGGCTTCAAGACGATAATTCTGTTTTAGCTGAAAAACTTGACCTCTTTGTAAAACAATCTGAAGCGCAAATGCATATGCCTGTTTATGTGGGTGACTATACAGATTTCTATTCAAGCATAGAACATGCCACCAATGTTGGAAAAATGTTTCGTGACCCAGAAAATGCATTGCTACCAAACTGGAAACATATTCCGGTAGGCTATCATGGCAGAGCTAGTTCTATTGTAGTTAGTGGTGTTGACGTACACAGACCTAAAGGACAAACAATCCCTAACGATTCTAAACAACCGATTTTTGGTGCTTCGCAACGTGTAGATTTTGAATTGGAAATGGGTTTTATTACAGGCAAGAACACAAATCTTGGAGAATCCGTTTCAACCGCCGAAGCAGATGATTATATCTTTGGATTAGTTTTATTTAACGACTGGTCTGCTCGTGACATTCAAAAATGGGAATATGTACCTTTAGGACCATTCTTAGCCAAAAATTTCGCATCACACATCTCTCCTTGGATTGTTACCTTAGAAGCTCTAGAACCGTTTTCCGTTGCAGGACCCAATCAGGAACCTGAAGTACTGCCCTATCTTACATATAAAGGCGATAAAAACTTTGATATTAATCTTGAAGTAGGAATTACTCCTGAAGGTAGTCAAGAACAGACCGTATGCCGTTCTAATTTCAAATATATGTATTGGAATATGGCACAGCAATTAGCGCATCATACTGTTAATGGCTGCAATATCAATGTAGGTGATTTATATGGCTCTGGAACTATTTCCGGAAAAGATGAGAATTCATATGGCTCCATGCTTGAATTAGCATGGATGGGCACAAAACCTCTAAAAATGAAAGATGGGACAGAAAGAAAATTCATCAATGATGGCGATATCGTTACGATGAGAGGTTTTGCAGAAAAAGATGGAAAACGAGTAGGGTTTGGTGAGGTTTCTGCTAAAATACTTCCTGCAAAATGACAAAGACCATTAATCCAAAATCAATTCCCCAACCAGAATTGCACAGCATACTTTTAACCGCGGTTGCTCCAAGACCGATTTGTTTTGCTAGCACCATTGACAAAAAGGGAAATGTGAATCTGAGTCCTTTTAGCTATTTCAATGTTTTTAGTTCCAATCCTCCCATATTAGTATTTTCCCCTGCTAGAAGCGGTCGTGACAATACTTTAAAACATTCACATGCAAACGTAAAAGAAATACCCGAAGTGGTCATCAACATTGTTAATTACCCTATGGTAGAACAAATGTCTCTTTCTAGTACAGCTTATGAAAAAGGGGTCAATGAATTTGTAAAAGCAGGTTTTACAGAAATACCAAGTGAAACAGTAAAACCTCCAAGGGTTGCTGAAGCACCCGTTTCTTTTGAGTGCTCCGTAACTGAGGTTATAGAATTGGCAGATACCCCCGGAGCAGGAAATCTTATTCTTTGTGAAGTGAAGAGAATACACGTTAATGAAGTTTATTTCACAGATAATCAATTAGATACTAAAAAATTGGATTTAGTAGGCCGTATGGGAGGTAGCTGGTACACACGCTCTAATGGCGATTCCCTTTTTGAAATACCTAAACCAATTCGGACTAAAGGGATTGGTGTTGATGCTTTACCAAAAGGAATTAGAGAAAGCGAAACCCTTACGGGAAATAATTTGGGGCGATTAGGAAATTTGGAAGCTTTACCTTCTGAAGAAGAAATTAAAGCTATTGCCAATAATGATGAAATAACTATGATGGCAAAAAAGATGAGTAAAAATAAAACTGAACATCGGAAACAACTGCACTGGCTAGCGCAACGTGTTTTAGAGGAAGGAGAAACAGAAAAAGCAATGGCTATTTTATTTCATGCTGAAAATCTACATTAATGAGTACTATTGAATCAGTTTTCAAACCCTATTTGCAGCCCAAAGAAGTTTACAAGGGAGGCAAAAACCTTCCTTCTAGTAACCAAAAAGTCTATAAACTTTCTTCTAACGAAAATCCATTAGGTGCTTCGCCCAAAGCTGTAGCTGCATTAAAAAAAGCAGCTGAGACTATTGACTTATATCCCGACCAGACGGATATTAGATTACGTGAAACACTAGTTCAAGATTTTGATGACCAATTAGCTGCTGACCAGTTCATTTGTGGAAATAGTGGTTCGGAGGTTATTGATATGTTGCTTCGAGCATTTATCAATGAAGGTGATGAAGTTATTTATTCCAATCCCTGTTTTTTACCTTATTCTGTTTTTTCAAGATGGTATGGGGCCAAACAAATTGATGTTCCATTAACTAGTCCTGATTATGATTTAGATACTGAAGGAATTCTAAATGCCATTACAGACAAAACCAAGGTCATTTTCTTAACAAGTCCAAATAACCCAACGGGTACCTACATTCCAAAACCTGTTTTAGATGATTTTTTAAATCACATTCCAAAAAATATAGTAATCGTTTTTGATGAAGTCTATCGCCATTTTGCAGATGCTAAAGATTATGTCACTGCTTTGCCCTATGTCAAAACAGGTCACAATATTATTGCCATCAATAGCTTTTCAAAAACATATGGTTTAGCTGGTCAGCGGATTGGATATTGCTACACTACATCAATAATTGCTAATTATATTAGGCAAATACACAAACCTTTTTTGTTACCAATTACCTCTATTGAGGCAGCTATTGGAGCATTGAAGGATATTGAATTTGTTGAAACTACAGTTGCTACGGTCAGAGCAGGTAGAAAGTTTTTATCAGATTCCTTCGCTTCGCTCGGAATTCAATACTGGCCAACTCAAGGCAACTTTTTTATCATTGAACCCCCTTTGCCAGAAATGGAATTTACAGATAAGCTAATGGCACAAGGCATTATGGTGCGCCCTGTATCACAATTTGGGGCTCCAGGAAAAGTAAGAATCAGCATAGGAACCAAAGAAGCAAATGAAGCCTTGTTAAACGCTTTAAAAAAATAAGCCCATTGTTTCCAATGGGCTTAAAAATTCGTTTTTAAATAATCAGTTTTTCATAAAAACTGCTTCTGCACCAGAGTAATTATCAGCATCTATAGCTTCCCCCGCTAAAATTAAGGTGTTGCCATCTAAACTAATTTCTATAGTTTCTTCTTCTAAATCTTCATTGATAAAAGTCAATTGATTACCATCTAAAGACCATACTGACGTTTCTGTTAAACTTTCAGTAGGGCATGGAACATCAAGACCTGTTGGCCCGGCATTAATTTCTATAAAATCTGTTTTGTAAGTGCCTATTACTGAACTATCTTCATTAAAATCTAAACTAACTAAATAACATCCTTCATCAGCTAGATTATCGACTATTTCTGCCGCCAAATTAAGCTCTGACGCATCTTGTCCTGTAAAATTAACAGTAGTTAAATTCCACACACCTACGAGGTTCGAAATTGAGTCTTCGTTTATTTCATTATCATCACCATCGGTAGAACAAGAATAAGATAGCGTAGCAATAGCCATTACTACATACAATAATTTAAGTTTCATCACTTTTGATTTTGGGGTATATAGCTTAAGTAACGAAAAAATCAATCTTATAGTGTAAGCTTAAGATTCTTCTTACAGAACAAAACGATAGGTTGCTTTCAGTAAAAAGATGTTCTGAGGTGTTTGTCCAAAGATGTTGTCATTCAGTCCAGTAAGTAGTCCATCTGACGGATTTCCCGATTGTGATACATCTTGTGACCAAACCAAGAAAATTTCCGACCCGGGAATATACTCCCACCTAACAACTAAATTAGAGCGGAATTGTACAAAGGAAAAATCTGGATTCCCAAAACTAAAATCAGTTGTACCATCTAAGTTTTCATCAATAGAATAAGTGTCATCTGCAAAGGCTACTTGATTGGTATTATACTGTAGGAAACGGTCTTCAAAATTTTTGGCAGTAGCATTGGTAATATGCTTGAAGTTAGAATAACGGCCCCTTGAAATAAAAGGTTGACCCCAATACTGAACTGTTAAGTTAGGATTGATGTTAAAATTAAGCCGAACAGACATGCTCAAAGTACGCTGTTCTATTTGCCCATTAAGATACCGTATGCCATTATCTGTTTCTATATTATCTATATATTGTAGTTTATCATTATTAATGCTATACTCGGGGAATACTGAAATGCGCAGAGCATCAATGGGCTGGTATCTAAATCCGAATTCTACATAATATCTTCTAACAGAATTATCTAAGGCCCTTCTACCATTATGGAATAAATTGAATCTCAATTTCTTACGTCCATCAGTACCAATGCCATTCCAAAAGGTAACTTCTGGGGTTAATCGTAATCTAGGTCCACCTCTAAGGGCAAAATTTGAGTACCTAACAGGGGCGTAGTTAAATCCTACATTAGAGAACCAGTTATTGGCCCAATTCTGCCAAGAATTGGTATTAAAACGAAGTTCATTATGATTCCCTGCAAAATCCCAAGCACTCCAATGATTATAATTGATACCTACCCTCCTAAAAGTACTATCAGGTTTCAATGTTTGATACCCTACCCAAGTGTAATGGCGAATATCATCTGCTTGTCTTTGAAAGCCAATATCATTCAACTCTAATTCTGGGGAACGCCAAGTGCCGCCACTTTCAAATCGCCAATGACCATTTCCAATTTTTCCTATCTGAAGATTTCCGCCAGAACCAGTAAGTGAAGTTTTATCTTCATCCACTTCAACATGTTCAGCATCGACCCTTTGAAACAATCGTGTAATGGATTGTTGCGTGTTTTGAATTGCTTCTTCACTACCTTGAACATGACTTAGAATGACATTTCCTCCAAAGTACCAATCTCGGTTGTTCCATTGATGTTTAAAATCTAATCCACCAGAATAAGCCGATTTATGGAGAAAATTCAGGCCTTCTGTCAAATTATCACGATTGGTAGCTGTAAAAACCCCTCCGATATAAGAATTGCGATCGTTAAAATCTTTTTGAGCTCGTCCTACAAAATAATTAGTCAAGGGTTCGACAACCTCTCTTCGTCGGTCGCCGTTATTATCGATAGTTGCATACTTTTTTGCCGTAACGCTTTCTAAAACTCCAATCGCCCAACCGTCTTTTGTTTTACCACTAAACTTTGCAGCTCCAATAATCTGAGTATTGTCAGGTATCTCAACAAACTCACCATCACTCGTATCAGGAAAACCTTGCGGACTTCGGCCAATCCGGCGTGAGTAAAAAACGTTGTCAGACCCAAAAGTGTTACCTGCCTGAGATTGCGAAACATTAAAGTCAAAAATATTTTTGTTTTCTACAAAAAATGGGCGTTGTTCTCTAAAGAAAATTTGAAACCCATCTAATGCTATTGCTGATGGATCTGCTTCAACTTGACCAAAATCTGGATTTACTGTTAGATCTAGCGTTAAGTCATTCGTAATTCCAATTTTAGCATCCAACCCAAATGCAATATTGGTTTCACTTCCATCCCTAAAGGGATTACCTGCCTCTGCTTCATAAGTTTCTCCACTTGCAACCGTGTAGGGTTGAATTTCTAATTGTTTTTGAGGCTCAATATTTTTCAAGCCATGTAGTTCTCCAAATTCGCTTACCCATCCTGGTTGGTCAATCGGTTTACGCTGCCATAATGACCTTTCTTCTGCTCTAAAAAAACGTCTTGTAGATTGCAAACCCCATACTTGATTATCAGAACTGCTGAATTTTAACTGACTTAATGGTATTCGAAGTTCAGCGGTCCATCCTTCATCATCAATATTTGATTTGGTATACCAAATAGGGTTCCAACTACCATCCCAATTATTACCATTATTAGATACAAATTCATCCCCCTTTACTCCCGCAGCTGTCACCGTAAAAGAAAAAGCAGTTCGTTTATCGTGATAACTATCAATATTAAATTCAATCCAATCCCCTTCAAAACCATCCCTTCTAGATAATCTTTTAATAATCTTATCCGGTTCTGCATCATAACAACGGACACCTATATATAAGTTCTTACTATCATATACTATTTTGAATTTTGTCTGATAGCTGGGCGGAGTATTCTCGTCAGGTTGGTTTTCAATATAATCACCTGTCCATTCTACCCTATCCCAAACCTTATCATTAAGCAGACCGTCAATTGAAGGAGCCTCTTCACCACCAATATCATTAGTTACATATATCTTCTTCGGAACTATTTCAGTAGTATCTGGTTTTTGAACTGCTTCTTCTATTTCAGAAGTTTCTTGAGACCTAACAAATAAGGATAATAGAAATAAGGCAAGAAAGAGGGTTGGATTTCTCATTTCGTGTTCGTTTTTTGATTGATGCTCCTTAAAGACTCGCAATCAATTCAATAGTTACACTCTTAAACAACTTTAAGGTTTTTTTAACATACTTGATTAGGCCTCTTTTTTTCAAAATTAAATTCACTGAAATATTAATCAATAAGCATTTGCAATTCAATCTAATAATTGTACATTTGCACCCCGTTTATCGGGAACGATTAGAAAATTGATAATATTTCAGGTTGTGGATACATTAAGTTACAAAACAATTTCAGCGAATAAAGCTACCATCAATAAGGAATGGGTACTAGTTGACGCTGAAGGACAAACATTAGGAAGGTTCGCCTCTAAAGTTGCCAAAATCTTAAGAGGTAAGTATAAAACAAACTACACTCCCCATGTAGATTGTGGTGATAACGTAATTGTTATCAACGCAGAAAAAATTCAGATGACGGGAAATAAATGGGCAGATAAAACTTATTTGCGCTACACTGGTTACCCAGGTGGACAACGCGCTACTTCTGCAAGTAGCCTGTTAGAAAAACATCCTGAGAGAATTATTGAGAAATCTGTAAAAGGTATGTTGCCGAAAAACAGACTTGGGGCTGATTTGTTTAGAAACCTTAAGGTTTACGCAGGCACTGAGCATGGTCAAGAAGCGCAAAAACCCAAAGCTATTAACTTAAATGACTACAAATAATGGAAGTGGTTCATAAAATAGGAAGAAGAAAAACTGCGGTAGCAAGAGTATATGTTTCTGAAGGAAAAGGAAACATTACTGTCAATAAAAAATCTCTGGAAGATTATTTTACTACAGCAACACTACAATATAAAGTAAAGCAACCTTTTACACTTACTGAAACTGATGGCAACTATGACGTCAAAGTAAATGTTTATGGTGGTGGTATTACCGGTCAGGCGGAAGCTGTAAGATTAGCTTTGGCTAGAGTAATGTGCGAAATCAACGAAGAAAATAGAACTGTATTGAAACCAGAAGGTCTTCTTACTAGAGACCCAAGAATGGTTGAACGTAAGAAATTCGGTCAAAAGAAAGCTCGTAAGAAATTCCAGTTCTCTAAACGTTAAGAATTGTTTGCGAGAAATCGCATCTATATATTTTCCTGAATTAATTTCGGGATAAAGTTCATTGAAAATCCTGATTGAATATTTTAATCAAGATTAAATTTTAAACAGAAGTTGTCGTTGTTCCAAAAGGTTCAATTGGCTTTTTGGAATTTAGTTTAGCATCTAAATGGATTGGGCGAAGCGTTTAACGCTGACCACCTTTTCATTGCTATCTCAACGGAACGTAAACTAATTACAGAAAAATGGCAAGTAACATTGAAGTTAAAAACTTATTGAACGCAGGTGTGCATTTTGGACACCTTACACGAAAGTGGAATCCAAACATGGCTCCTTACATCTACATGGAGCGTAACGGTATTCACGTTATCAACCTGTACAAGACAGCAGCAAAATTAAACGAAGCCAACGAGGCTTTAAAGAAAATCGCTGCCTCTGGACGAAAAATTCTTTTCGTAGCCACCAAGAAACAAGCAAAGGATATCGTAGCTGAAAAAGTTGCTAACGTTAACATGCCTTATATTACTGAAAGATGGCCTGGCGGTATGCTAACCAACTTTGTAACTATCAGAAAAGCAGTTAAAAAAATGGCAGCTATTGATAGAATGAAGAAGGACGGTACTTTTAACACTCTTTCAAAGAAAGAACGTCTACAAGTAGATCGTTTGAGAGCAAAATTAGAAAAGAACCTTGGGTCTATTTCCGAAATGACTAGATTACCAGGAGCAATTTTTATTGTTGATACCATGCGTGAGCATATCGCAGTTAAGGAAGCTCAAAAATTGAACATCCCAATTTTTGCGATGGTTGACACCAATTCTGACCCAAGACCAATTGACTACGTAATTCCGTCAAATGATGACGCAGGTAAGTCTATTGAGGTTATAATGGGTTCAGTTACAGAGGCGGTTGCAGAAGGACTGGCCGAACGCAAAGCTGAAAAGCAAGAGCCAAAAGGAGAAACTGCCAATGCAGCACCAGCCGAAAAGAAAGCTACAAAAACTGAAAAAGTAGTAGAAGAAAAAGCGGCTCCGGTTGCTGAAAAGAAGGCTGATGAAAAACCAAAAAAGGCTACTACAAAAAAGGCAAAAGCTGATGATTTGACTAAAGTTGAAGGTATTGGACCTAAAGCAGCTGAAGCATTAGTTGCGGCAGGTGTCGCTACATATGCAGATTTAGCAAAATCCAAGGCAGACGCTATCAAAACTATTTTAACAGATGCTAGCCCAAGATTAGCACATCTTGAACCCGCTTCTTGGCCAAAACAAGCCCAAATGGCTGCAGATGGTAAATGGGATGAGCTAAAAGAATGGCAAGACAATACTAAAGGTGGAATCGAAGATTCTGAAGAGTAGTTTAACCTTGACATAAAACAAAACACAAGCTTTGTGTTTTACTTTACATAAATTTTAAATACATATACAAATGGCAAATATTACAGCCGCTGAAGTAAATAGATTAAGAAAGACCACCGGAGCTGGAATGATGGACTGTAAAAAGGCATTAGTTGAAGCAGATGGTGATTTTGATAAGGCAATAGAAATCCTTCGTAAAAAGGGTCAGAAAGTTGCTGCTAAAAGAGCAGATAGAGATTCTTCTGAAGGTGCAGTCATTGCAAAAGTAAACGCTGAGAATTCAAACGGAATTATCATTTCTTTGAACTGCGAAACTGATTTTGTAGCCAAAAATGACACTTTTGTAACATTAGCCCATGAGCTTGCTGAGCTTGCCCTTGGTTTTGATAACAAAGATGCCTTTTTATCAGCTTCATACGATGGTATGACCGTTGCAGAAAAGTTGACAGAGCAAACAGGTGTTATTGGTGAGAAAATTGAAATAGGAGGTTTTGAAATATTAAGCGCTCCATTCATTGGCTCCTACATTCATGCGGGTAACAAAATTGCAACATTGGTTGGTTTATCAGCTTCTGTTGATGGTGCTGCTATTGCCGCAAAAGATGTTGCCATGCAAGCTGCCGCTATGAATCCTGTAGCATTGAATGAAGAAGGTGTTGACCAATCTGTAATTGAAAAAGAAATAGAGATTGCCAAAGATCAATTACGTCAAGAAGGCAAACCAGAGGCAATGTTAGATAACATTGCAAAAGGAAAACTAAAACGTTTCTTCAAAGACAACACCTTGGTAAATCAAGCTTTTATAAAAGACAGTAAGCAAAGTGTTTCCGACTATGTAAAATCAGTTGATTCTGGTTTAGAAGTTACTGGTTTTTCAAGAGTTGCTTTAGGATAATTTTTTAGAGCTACTCAATAAAAAAACCTGACCAATTGGTCAGGTTTTTTTGTTTTTAGGATATTCATTTTAAAGCAAAGCCAAAAATAATTTTGATTATTTTTGTTCGGACTTCAAAAAAAGGCACATGCAATACAAAAGAATTCTTTTAAAACTTAGCGGTGAAGCTTTAATGGGCGAACAGCAATATGGTATTGATGCCAATAGATTAACAGAATATGCTGAAGACATCAAAGCCGTTATTGAAAAAGGGGTTCAAATCGCTATAGTTATAGGCGGCGGTAATATTTTTAGAGGTCTTAAAGGAGCAAGTGAAGGTATGGACAGAGTACAAGGAGACCACATGGGTATGTTGGCTACCATAATCAATAGTCTTGCTTTACAAAGCGCCTTAGAAATCGCAGGAGTTGAAACTAGGGTGCAATCTGCAATTAAAATCAATGAAGTTGCGGAGCCTTTTATAAGAAGAAAGGCAATGCGTCATTTAGAGAAAGGTAGAGTCGTTATTTTTGGTGGGGGCACAGGTAATCCATATTTCACAACCGACTCAGCTGCAGTTTTAAGGGCGATTGAAATAAAAGCAGATGTCATTTTAAAAGGTACCCGGGTAGATGGAATCTATACTGCCGATCCAGAAAAAGATAAGAATGCAACTAAATTTGATAGTATTTCATTTCAAGATGTATTAACAAAAGGACTTAAAGTCATGGACACTACTGCCTTTACACTGAGTCAAGAAAATGAATTGCCTATTGTAGTTTTTGACATGAATACCAGAGGAAATTTAATGAAATTAGTATCAGGCGAAAATATTGGCACTGTCGTCAATAACTAGTACTGGCACAATAGTTGATTTTAATATTGAAATTTTACAATTATGAATGAAGAAGTAACATTTGTACTTGACACCACAAAAGAAAGTATGGATGGCGCTATGGCACATCTAGAAAAAGCTTTTATAAAAATTAGAGCTGGTAAAGCGAGCCCTATGATGCTTTCAACGGTAAAGGTTGAATATTATGGTTCACCAACACCCCTATCGCAAGTGGCAAATATCAATACTCCAGATGCCAGAACCATATCTGTTCAACCATGGGAAAAAAGTATTCTTCATGATATCGAAACAGCCATTATGAATGCCAATATTGGTTTTAACCCAATGAATAATGGTGAGATGGTAATCATCAATGTTCCGCCATTAACAGAAGAACGCCGTCGTGATTTGGTAAAACAAGCTAAAGCTGAAGCTGAAGATGCCAAGGTTAGTATTCGTACTGCGAGACAAGAAGCTAATAAAGAGTTGAAAAAATTAGAAATTTCAGAAGATGTTCTGGCAAATGCAGAGGTTGATGTGCAAGAACTGACTGATAATTATATTAAGAAAGTAGATGCCTTCTTTGATATTAAAGAGGCTGAAATTATGAAAGTGTAATTTGTTTTACACTTGTATTGTTTAGGTACACTTCCAATCATTTTCTACCTTTACTACCAAGAACACGAAAATGTTAAAAAAACTTTTTCAAGGGTTTTGGGCAGGCCTTGCCCGTATTATCCTCAGAAACAGAATATTTATTCTAATTCTTATTGCCGCAGTAACCGTTTTTTTAGGTTTTCAGTGGAAACACATGCGGTTTTCAAATACTGAGGCAAATGTTTTACCTGATGACCATCCTGAAACAATTCAATATAATGCATTTGTTAATGTATTTGGGCAAGAAGACAATGCTATAGTTTTAGCCATTCGTGATAGCTCACTTTTTTTGCCAGAAAATTTTAATCGATGGAATAAACTAAGTAAGCAGTTTCAAGCCGTTCCTGAAATTGATTTTGTAATCTCTACCGATAATCTTCAAGAACTGGTTAAAGACAACGAAAAACAAGAGTTTGTTTTACAACCTCTGGTAAAAGACAAGCTAGAAACAAAAGAGGAGGTTATTCAAATAAAGAATCATCTATTTAACAATATGCCCTTTTATGAAAATCTCATTTTCAACAAAAAGAGCGGAACGATACGAACAGTAATATATCTTGATAAGGACATTTTGAACACCTCTGTTCGAAATGAATTTATATTGAATGACTTAGAAAACCTGATTAATAATTTTGAAATGGAAACCAATCTTGATGTAAGGGTTTCCGGAATGCCTTATATCAAAACCTGGAACAACAAAATCATAACCAGTGAGATAGGTAAATTCATCTTAGCTGCACTTGCAGTTACTTCTATTATTTTCTTTTTCTTTTTTAGGAGCTTTAGGGCAACCCTTATTTCAATGTGTGTTGTTATTATTGGTGTAATGTGGGCCTTTGGTATTTTAGGATTGTTGAAATATGAAATCACCATTTTGACAGCACTGATTCCTCCATTAATCATTGTAATTGGTATTCCTAATTGTATTTTCTTAATCAATAAATATCAGCAAGAAGTAAAAAAGCACGGTAATCAAGCTCTTTCATTACAACGTGTTATCTCGAAGGTAGGCAATGCTACTTTGATGACAAATTGTACAACAGCATTAGGTTTTGCAACGTTCATTATACTAGATAGTGATTTACTCAAGGAGTTTGGCATTGTAGCTTCAATCAATATTTTGTGTATTTTCTTATTATCCCTTTTGATTATTCCTATAATTTATAGCTTTATGTCTATTCCAAAAGACAAACATCTAAAACATTTGCAGAAAAAATGGATAGATCGATTTGTTAGTTGGATGGAACATGTAGTTCGAAATCATCGAATCGCAGTTTATATTACTTCAGTACTTATTCTAGTTACTAGTATTATAGGTATTTATCAAATTCAAATTACAGGAAGTCGTATTGAAGACTTACCAAAAGACGCAAAATTCTTTAAGGATATTCGTTTTTTTGAGGAAGAGTTTGACGGTATTATGCCAGTAGAGGTAGTGGTTGATACCAAACAAAAAAATGGAGTCTTAAAACCCGCAACACTAAGGCGAATGAATCAACTATCAGATGAGATTGATGAAACGCCAGAGCTTTCAAAACCCGTTTCTGTGGTAAACTTGGTTAAATATTCTAAGCAAGCATTTTACAATGGAATTCCGAAATACTACCAACTACCCACATCCCAAGAAAACACCTTTATTATGGATGTAGCTCGTAAATCATCTGAAAATGGTAATCTTTTAGAGAGCTTTGTCGATAGCACAGGTCAAACGGCAAGAATAACAACTTTTATGCGCGATGTAAAGACCGTCCGTATGGAAGAAATTGAACAAGACCTTATTGAATCTATTGATAAAATTTTTCCCTCAGAACGGTATAATGTTTATATGACAGGTAAGGCCTTGCTATTTTTAAAAGGCACTAAGTATTTGACCAAAAATCTGTTGCTTTCTTTAGCATTTGCCATAGGGTTAATCTCAATTTTTATGGCCTACCTCTTTAGGTCTTTTAGAATGATTATTATATCACTTGTACCTAATTTACTTCCATTGGTCATTACTGCAGGTTTGATGGGCTTTTTGGGGGTACCCATAAAACCTTCCACAATTTTGGTTTTCAGTATTGCCTTTGGCATATCTGTTGATGATACCATTCATTTTCTTGCCAAATATCGACAAGAACTTATAGCCAACAAATGGCAGATAAAAAAATCTGTATATAATGCTCTTCGAGAAACTGGAGTTAGTATGTTTTATACTTCTATTGTTCTTTTCTTTGGTTTCTCAGTTTTTATCATTTCGAGTTTTGGCGGTACTAAAGCTCTGGGCGGATTGGTATCTGCTACACTCCTATTTGCAATGTTGGCAAACCTAGTACTGTTACCATCTTTATTATTGTCTTTAGAGCGTAGTATCGCAAATAAAACCGTACTTAAAAAACCTCAAATTGACATCTTGCCTAAAGATGATGAAAAAGCCAATGGGAAATAGGGTTTTGATAACTCTATTTTTTTACAAAAACCTATCTTTGAAGCTTAATTTAGACGAAAGAATGATGGAAAGTATTTCCGTGAAAGAATTATTGGATACCGCACCGAAGCAACAAGAAGTTGAAGTTAACGGTTGGGTGAAAACATTTAGAAGCAATAGGTTCATAGCACTAAATGATGGTTCAACCATTAATAATATTCAATGCGTTGTTGATTTTGAAAAGTTTGATGAAACAACTATAAAATCAATCTCCACTGGAGCTGCTGTCAAGATTAATGGAGCTTTAGTTGAAAGTCAAGGACGAGGTCAACGGGTTGAAATTCAAGTTTCTGATATTCAAATTCATGGTGTAGCTGATGCCGACACCTACCCTATACAACCTAAAAAACACTCCCTAGAATTTTTACGTGAAAAGGCACATTTACGGGTGCGAACCAATACTTTTTCAGCGGTAATGCGTTTACGTTCAGCACTTTCGTATGCGGTACATACCTACTTTCAAAAAAATGGATTCTATTATTTTCACGCCCCCATTATAACTGGTTCAGACGCTGAAGGGGCTGGTGAAATGTTTAGGGTAACTGCTCTAGATCCTAAAAATCCACCACTCAATGATAATGGAGAGGTAAATTATAAGGAGGATTTTTTCGGAAAAGAAACCAATCTTACTGTTTCGGGTCAACTAGAGGCAGAAGCATATGCAATGGCACTTGGCAAAGTCTACACTTTCGGACCCACATTTAGAGCCGAGAACTCAAATACTTCAAGACATTTAGCTGAATTTTGGATGATTGAACCCGAAATGGCATTCTTTGATTTAAATGACAATATGGACTTGGCTGAGGATTTTATCAAATGGGTACTGCAATACGTGCTTGATAATTGTGAAGAGGACCTTATGTTTCTAGAACAACGTCTAATTGATGAAGAAAAGTCAAAACCACAGGCTGAAAGAAGCGAAATGCCCTTAATCGAAAAACTAAAATTTGTAGCTGAGAACAATTTTAAAAGAGTGTCCTATACTGAAGCTATTGATATTCTTAGAAACTGCAAACCCAATAAAAAGAAAAAATTTGAATATATCATTGAAGAATGGGGTGCCGATTTACAAAGTGAACATGAACGCTTCTTAGTCGAAAAACACTTTAAATGTCCTGTAATCCTTTTTGATTATCCAGCAAACATCAAAGCATTTTACATGCGCCTCAATGAAGATGGCAAAACTGTTCGCGCTATGGATGTTTTGTTTCCGGGTATTGGTGAAATCGTAGGAGGCTCACAACGTGAAGAACGCTTGGAAGTCTTGCAACAAAAAATGGCTGATTTAGGTATTGATGAAGAAGAACTATGGTGGTATTTAGATCTGCGTAAGTTTGGCACGGCAGTTCATAGTGGTTTTGGTTTAGGTTTTGAGCGTTTAGTTCAATTTGCAACGGGTATGGGTAATATACGCGACGTGATTCCTTTTCCTCGAACCCCACAGAACGCTGCATTTTAAATTGATTTCTTTAACTTTAAGGGTAAGGAATAAACCTATATGCTAAAGCAACATTTACAATTTAAGCTTTCCCAAAAACTATCTCCTCAACAGATTCAGTTAATGAAGTTGATTCAATTGCCCACACAGGCATTTGAGCAACGTTTAAAACAAGAACTGGAAGAAAACCCAGCATTGGAAAGCGGTAAAGAAGAGAGTGATGCTTTAGACGATCCTTATGAAGATTCTTTTGACGAATTAGAAGATACCGAAACCATTTCTGCAGAAGATATTAATATAGATGACTATCTCAGTGATGACGAAGTGCCTGATTATCGCACGCAAGTCAATAACTATAGTGCTGATGATGATGAAAAGAGTGTTCCATATGCCTCAGGTATTTCGTTTAATCAATATCTCTTAAACCAACTTAATACGACCTATTTAAGTGATGAAGAATGGGCTATTGCAGAATTTTTGGTAGGAAGTGTTGATGAAAGTGGTTATATACGCCGACCGTTATCAGATATCATGGATGACCTGGCCTTTACACAAAATATCTACACGGAAGAATCCGTTATTGAGAAGGTGCTTAAAGTCGTACAATCTTTAGATCCACCTGGCGTTGCTGCCCGTAATCTAGATGAGTGCCTTATCATTCAGTTGCTGCGAAAAGAAGCTAATCCCTCTGTTGAGCTCGCTACTTCAATTTTGAAAAAATCATTTGATCAATTCACAAAAAAGCATTACAAAAAACTCATCTTAAAACATAATATTACTGAAGATGAACTAAAAGATGCTATTAATGAAATTGAAAAATTAAACCCTAAACCAGGTGGTTCTTATTCAGGAAATACTAGAATGATTGAACATGTGGTACCTGATTTCTCTATCAAAATAGTTGACGGTGAATTGGAACTGACCTTAAATGGGCGAAATGCTCCTGAACTACACGTATCGAAAGATTACAATAATATGCTTCAGGGCTATAAAGATTCTAAAGAAAAATCTAAGTCACAAAAGGATACCGTTTTATTTATTAAACAAAAATTGGATGCTGCCAAGTGGTTTATTGATGCCATTAAGCAAAGACAACAAACATTGTTTGTGACCATGAATTCTATTATGTATTATCAAAAAGAATATTTTCTAACTGGCGACGAACGCAAACTTCGACCCATGATTCTTAAAGATATTGCAGACCAAATCAATATGGATGTTTCTACGGTTTCGAGAGTGGCCAATAGTAAATATGTTGACACTCCTTATGGCACTAAGTTGATAAAGGAATTCTTCTCAGAATCCATGAAAAATGAGCAAGGTGAAGATGTTTCAACTCGGGAAATCAAAAAAATATTGGAAACGGTAATCAAGGATGAAGAAAAGAAAAAGCCACTTACCGATGATAAATTAGCCAAAATCTTAAAGGAAAAAGGATATCCAATAGCTCGTAGAACGGTTGCAAAATATAGGGAGCAATTGGGAATACCTGTAGCAAGACTCAGAAAACAAATCTGATGAAGGTTCTTTTAAAATTTTTTTCTTATTTATTCCATCCATTATTTGTTCCAATTGCTGGAACGATTTCCTATTTTTTGGTTACACCGAAATACAGTTCTCTTGAATTACAGAGTGGAAATATCCTTCCTATTTTTATTTTAACCGTAATCATTCCTATTATCTTCTTTTTTATTCTTAAAAATTTAGGGTTGATACATTCTGTTTTTGCTCCTAGTATTGCAGAACGAAAATATCCTTTATATATAAGCATCATATTATACTTGATGATTTTATACAAAGTAATCCCTCAAAACTATATCAATGAGCTATATTTCTTTTTTGTTGGGCTTATAATCGCCTCCGTCACTGTTCTAATTCTACTTTTTTTAAAAATCAAGGCTAGTATTCACCTTCTAGGAATGGGAAGTCTTCTACTTTTTTTAATTGGTTTAAGTATCCATTTTGAGGTCAATATTACTTTTGCTATTGCTGTCCATACTGCCTGCACGGGTTTAGTCACAACTTCTCGATTATTCATGAACGCACATTCTAGGGGAGAATTACTAGTAGGTTTTTTGATTGGAGCAAGTTCACAACTATTTATGTTCCGATATTGGTTATAAGATGTAAAAAACAACGCCAACTCTCAAAGGCCTAAATTTAATGGGCTCACCGTTCAATAATTCAGACTCTTCTAAAAGCGAGTTTAAGCTGTAGTAAAAATGAATATTCCAAGTATTATAACCAAAATTTAAGGTTAATCCATATTGCCATTCAGAAATGTTGGTATTGCTGAAATTTATATCTTTTTGACTACTATTGAACCTGGCGATGGAGCGCCTTGAAAAAAGATATTCCGCTTTAACACCAGCGTAAATACGCCAAAATTTATAATCTATAGCATTTGAAGTTCGCCAACGTATTTCAAAAGGTAGGGCTATGCTATGTGTTTCGAATTTACTTCGATTAAGTGAATCATTTGTTTCAGAAAAGCGGTATGTAGTACCCACAGTACATTCTTCTGCAAGGATATTGCTGTAATATGAATTGGTTTCATAACCTACACCCAGCCCAAAACCAAAATTTCTATTCTTATTCACAGGAATATCTTTGATAAAACCAAATTGAACATTATAAGATAAATTTCTTTGAATAACATCTTCTGATGGAAGGTCTGTTAAAAAATTATAACCAATACCAGCATAAAATTGATCTTCTAAATAATTCTCATTTATACCAGGTGAAGAAATTATTTCTTGGCCATTTATAATAAAACTCGCCAAGCAAAGTATGAGAAGTAAAAACGAATTTCTATTCATATACCACAAAGTAAAACAAAAAATATGCTTGTGGCATAAAATAGTGTTGATAATACATCAATCAAAGACTTTGAAAAACATCGCCTTGAACTGTTGTGTAATTTACTTTAAGCATATTTACTTTTCGCAACTCATTTTTAATATCACCAACAATTCCCATCCCAACAGTTTTGTCAACTTTCAATGAGACCATGGCCATTGTTCTTATTCCTTCTGGCATTTTTGCCACTTCAGATAACACATAAGTACCTATATCATCAACCCTACCAAATTTGCTTCCCAATTGAATTTTAGGGGCATTGCCAACTACGGTCATAGTTTGTGTTGGTTTCCCAACCAAAATTTTTATCACTCCATCAGGATTGTGTAATTCTTCCGTTTCGCTAGCATTGGGCAATGTGTTCTCTACTAATAGATTGGTAGGCTTCATGGTTGTTACCGTCATAAAAAAGAATAATAAGATAAAAACAATATCTGGTAATGAGGCCGTAGAAACAGCTGGTAACTGTTTTTTAATTTTTCTATTAAGTTTCATGTAGTTCTTATTAATTATTTATTACTTCAGATTCAATAATTTTTTGAGGGAACAATTCCCTTACTATTTTAATTTGTTTTTTTAAGGTTTCTTTTCTTACCAGATGGGTATTCTCATCAAAATATTCCTCTTCCATATCTACATAATCTTGATGAAACAACTTTTGAGATTCCCTATTCCTTAAATCATTATAAGCACCTACCAACTCATTCTGCACAGCTATATAAAAACCATAGGCTGTTTTTCTTTTATGAGTAAGTGAGATAATCGCCTCATTAGGGTTGTCCGAAGAATTCCTGTCTCGATTACCATTGCAATAATCACAAAAATTCTTTTCATTAGGCAAACTTCCACCATTATCTAGAAATTTAATCGCTATTTCACGAAGAATCTTAATATCTATAATTTCATCTTCAAGCATTAGTTGGTTCTCTCTATTCAGGTTCACCCTTAATACATTTTTCTCATTAATATCAATAGTTCTAGGCTCATTTTCAATTGAAGGCAAAAGTCTATCCAGACCTTGATCAGTTTCTAATGTAGTGGTGACCAAGAAAAAAATAAGTAACAAAAATGCTATGTCTGCCATGGAACCAGCATTTACTTCTGGAGTTTCTCTTTTTATTGCCATATCTGTATAATTTAAACTAACAAAGGTTTGAACTAAAATCGCATACCACAATAACCAAAGCTTAGCGGAATAAAAAAAGTTATAATGAGGGAACGCGTTATTTGAATGAGTGAAAATTCAAAAATAAATTCTACGACTAGACATAAAAAAAGCCTTGAATTATCATTCAAGGCTTTTACAAACTAAATTTTAGTTTTTCTTATTGGAGGTTGTTAAAAGCATCCCCTTCGAACGTAGTATAGTTAACTTTTAAGGCATTTACCTTTCTTAGTTCTTGCTTAATATCAGATATTAACCCCATATTAGCGTCCTTATCAACTTTCAATGCTGTAGTTAACACATTTTGAATTTCCTGAGGCTTCTTAGCCCTTTCAGCTAAAATGTATGATCCAACTTCACCAACACTGGCAAATTTATCATTCAACTGAATTCTTGTTTCTGTACCATAAACACTTTCGTATTCACGTGTTGGTTTACCAGCAAAGACATAGATTACTCTATCCTTCTTTTCTAATTTTTTGATTTCAGTAGCATTAGGTAGTGTATTCTCTACCATTATAGAACTGTCTTTCATCACCGTAACGGTCATAAAGAAAAACAATAACATGAAAACAATATCAGGAAGTGAAGCAGTCGAAACCGCTGGCAAATCACCGTCTTTTTTCTTCGCAAACTTAGACATTCAATTCGTTTTTATTAGTTACTTGAAGTTTCTGCTTCAGACAGTTTTTGTGGAAAAAGTTCTTGAACCCTTTTTACTTTATCCTTAAGCTCTTCTCTAACACTGCTAGGAGTTTCAGGATTAAGATATTCGGATTCCATAGATACAAAATCACGATTGAACAAACGTTGTGATTCACGATTTCTCAAATCATTGTAAGCTCCCACCAATTCATTTTGAACTGTAATGTAAGTCGCATACTTTGTCTCTCTATCATTCTTTAAAGATATAATAGCTTTGGTAGGGTTATCAGAAGAACTTGCATCCCTCTTTCCTTTACAAAAATCACACGAACCATCGCCTCCATTATCAAGAAATTCCATAGCAGCTGCTCTTAAATCTTTAATATCCATTAAAGCTTCATCAGCTAGCAATTGGCCGTTCTTATTAATGTTTACCGTAAAGATGTTCTTTTGTTTGATGACAACATTATCTTCTGGCGGCTCCATTGGAGGAAGCATTCTATCTAGCCCTGCATCAGTTTCTATGGTTGTAGTAACCAAGAAAAAGATAAGTAACAAGAACGCAATATCCGCCATAGAACCTGCATTAACCTCTGGTGCTCCTTTTCTTCTAGGCATAATATTCTGTTTTTATCTTCCGATTAATTTTTTAATACCTGGCCAAATCATTAGCAATACTGCCACTAGTGTCATACCAAAAAATACATTCAATAGCATTCCAATAGTTTTTACAGTACCTGTAGTAGGCTGTATTTCTTTTCCGTCGAATACATCTACCACGGCTTGTGCTTCATCTCCACTAGACAATGCATAACCAATGATAAATAATACCGCTAGAGCTCCGATAGCAAATAATGCTTTCTTAAGCCCACCTGGAGTAGTCATCATTTTTCTTAATCCATAAAACAAAGCGGTAACTGTTGCTGCAATAAGCAACACCCATGTTAAAATGAACATAATATTGATTCCTATACTATTAATAGCGTCTGGATCGTCTTTTGAAGGCATCATGAAAAAACTCATGATTGCCCCGATAACACCAATAACTATTAATACAATCTTTAATATTTTCATGATTATATTGTTTTAAATGTTATCAATTATTTTTTGTGGGCGGCCAACATATCAATCAATGAGATTGATGAGTCTTCCATATCATTTACGATGCTATCGATTTTAGCGATAATATAATTGTAAAAAATTTGAAGAATAATAGCTGTTATCAAACCAAATACCGTAGTCAATAATGCAACCTGAATATCACCAGCAATAAGTGATGCACTCAAATTACCAACTGCAGCAATTTTTTGGAATGCCTGAATCATACCGATTACCGTACCCATGAAACCAAGCATTGGTGCAATCGCAATGAATAAAGATAACCAAGAAACGTTTTTCTCTAATTGACCCATTTGGACACCGCCATAAGCTACAACAGCTTTTTCAGCAGATTCTAATCCTTCTCCCATTCTATCTAAACCTTGATAGAAAATTGAAGCAACAGGTCCTTTAGTATTTCTACAAACTTCTTTAGCTGCTTCTACACCACCTGATGCTAAAGCATCTTCAACTTGTTGTTTCAATTTTGAAGAATTTGTGCTTGCCATGTTAAGATATATAATACGCTCAATAGCAACCGCAAGGCCTAAAATCAAACATAATAATACAATACCCATAAATGCTGGTCCACCTTGAATGAACTGCTCTTTCAAAACTTGAGTAAAACCTTTGCTTGCTTCCGCATCTTGCATCATTGCAGCTGAAGCTGTGCTAGTACCTAAAATAAACATTCCGGCAGTAGCCAGAGTAAAGGATATTTTTTTCATCGTGTTCAAACTTAAAATTAGTTAGTTAATAATGTTAAAGATATAAAAATTTCGCAATTAACAAATTTAAAAAAAACAGCAGAGAGGAAGGGATTCGAACCCTCGATACACTTTTGGTGCATACACACTTTCCAGGCGTGCGCCTTCGACCACTCGGCCACCTCTCTATTTTAAATAGTTAGGTTGCTCAATAAACAAAAAAATAATTAGTTAATAAAATTTAACACGTTAATTTAATGCATTTCTCCCCGTAACGAAGTTTCAAAAACGGTCTTAAACAGGCTACTTGAAATACCACTACCTAAAAGATACATCGCTTTAGTTATAGCAGCCTCAGTGGTAATGTCTTTACCATCAATAAGTTGTATTTGTGATAATTTTTTACTGGTCTCATAATGCCCCATAATCACACTACCGCCTGAACATTGAGTCACATTAATAATATGCAATCCATTTTTTATGGCATTTTCTAACAAATCTATAAACCATTTAGAAGTAGGAGCATTGCCCGCGCCGTAAGTTTCTAAAATCAATACTTTTAAATTAGCAGTTTTTAGTACTGCTTTTAATAAACTTTCACCAATTCCCGGGAATAATTTTAGTACAGCCACACTATTGTTCATCTTTTTATGAACAATTAATTTTGATTTGTTTTTATCAACATGCAGTAAGTATGGATAATACACTTTCAAATTCACGCCAGACTCTATTAAAGGGGGATGGTCAGGAGAGTCAAAAGCTTCAAAATGCTCTGCATTTATTTTAGTAGTTCTATTGCCTCGATATAATTTGTACTCAAAATACAACCCAACTTCTTGTATAACTGGCTTACCATTCTCTTGTAACGATGCTATTTGAATAGACGTTATCAGATTCTCTTTAGCATCCGTTCTCAAATCACCAATGGGCAATTGAGATCCCGTGAAGATTACTGGTTTCGATAAGTTCTCTAACATGAAACTTAAAGCAGAGGCAGAATAACTCATAGTATCACTGCCATGTAGCACCACAAAACCATCATGATGGTCATAATTAGATTCAATTATAGTTGCAATTTCTTCCCAATACCCCAAATTCATATTGGAAGAATCAATTGGGGTTTTAAAGGACACGCTTTCTATGGAACAATCTAATTGATTTAATTCGGGTATGTTACCTAAAAGCTCATCAAAATCAAAGGCTTTAAGCGCACCCGTTTCATAGTCTTTCACCATGCCAATGGTGCCACCTGTATAAATCAATAGAATATTCGCTTTCTTTTGCATACCCAAAATTATATTCCGAAAATTTGTTTTGAGCTTTCTGTAGTGATTTCTGCAATTAACGCAGCATCCATACTATATATTGACTCTAGCTTTTCTAAAACTCTAATAATATAAGCACTTTCATTTCTTTTACCTCTATAAGGTACTGGCGCTAAATAAGGAGAATCAGTTTCTAAAACGACATGTTTTAAATCAATCTGACTTAAAAACTGGTCAATTTTTCCATTTTTAAAAGTAGCAACACCACCAATGCCCAGTTTCATATTGTATGAAATCGCTTTCTGAGCTTGTTCCAATGTTCCTGTAAAACAATGAAAAATTCCAAATAAGTCAACTCCTTTTTCTTGTTCTAAAATCTCAAAGATTTCATCAAAAGCTTCCCTACAATGAATCACAATAGGAAGTTTATACTTTTTCGCCTGTCGAATTTGGCATACAAATGCCTCTTGTTGTTGTTTTAAAAAGGATTTATCCCAATACAAATCTATCCCTATTTCCCCTACGGCATAAAACTTTCTATTAGCTAATTGTTCATCAACATGTTTTAACTCTTCTAGGTAATTTTCTTTGACATGCGTAGGGTGTAATCCCATCATCAAAAAAATATTTTCAGGAAAACTTTGCTCCAAATCATACATAGATTGGGTATAGGAAGAATCAATTGCCGGAATAAAAAAACGCTCCACCCCTAAATCAATCGCCTGAGAAATGACCTCATTTCTATCTTCATCAAAAGCCTCACTATATAAGTGCGTATGAGTATCTGTTATAATCATGCAGCAAAAATAGGTTTATCTTTACGAAAAACACCCCAAACCCGCCACAACACTTCATCAGATTCAGTGTGACAAATTTAGGTCACCCTTGTTTGTATAAATCAATAGCATAAAAATGAAATCGCTTAAAAAGTTTCTTGAATCAAAAAAATACTCACGAATTGCGTTGGTACTGACTGAAACTAATCATTTTGAAGTTTCTGCTAAAATAAATGGGATTTCGGGTCGGTTTATTTTAGATACGGGAGCTTCCAATACCTGCATCGGAATTGATAAAATTGAGTTTTTTAATCTAATCTCTGAGGCATCAGAAATCAAAGCTGCAGGTGCGGGTGCAACAGAAATGGAAACGCTAATTTCTAATAAGAATAAAGTGCAACTTGGTAACTGGAAAAAGAAGAAACAAAAAATTGTTTTGTTTGACCTTGTACATGTAAATGAAGCATTAACAGCTCACAAGGCATTGCCTGTTGATGGCATCATTGGTGCTGATATTCTTAAAAAGGGGAAAGCTATTATTGATTATGATAAGAAGTGTCTGTATCTAAAATTCTGAATTAAAAAAGCCTTGTAAAAACAAGGCTTTTTAAAATATTTTTAGTTGTTTGATTTTATAGCTCCAACGCCTTCTTGACATCACTATCCATCAATAATTCTTCAGGGTTTTCTAAAGCTTCTTTAATAGCTACTAAGAACCCAACAGATTCTTTACCATCAATAATTCTATGATCATAAGATAATGCCAAGTACATCATAGGTGCTGCTATAATTTGACCCTCTTTTACAATCGGGCGCTCAATAATATTATGCATACCTAAAATAGCACTTTGCGGAGGATTGATTATTGGTGTAGACAACATAGAACCGAAAACTCCGCCATTGGTAATGGTAAAGGTCCCTCCTGTCATTTCATCAACGGTAATTTCACCTTCGCGAGCTCTAATTGCCAGACGTTTAACCTCAGATTCTACACCTCTAAACGTTAAGTTCTCTGCATTTCTAATTACGGGAACCATGAGTCCTTTTGGCCCAGAAACCGCAATGCTAATATCACAGAAATCATAGGTAAGCATCTCTTTACCATCAATCATAGAATTCACTGCGGGATACATTTCCAATGCTCGAACAACTGCTTTGGTAAAAAAAGACATGAAGCCCAAACTAACTCCAAATTTTTCTTTAAAGGTTTCTTTATACTCCTTTCGCAAAGCGAAAATTGCTGACATATCGGCCTCGTTAAAGGTTGTCAACATTGCCGTTTCGTTCTTGGCGGCAACTAAACGTTCTGCTACTTTTCTACGAAGCATAGATAGTTTTGAACGTGACTCTCCTCTGTTTCCTCCAGTTGGCGTACCCATTGATGGAACAGCGTTTACAGCATCCTCTTTTGTAATACGGCCATCACGACCTGTACCCGAAACGGATGAAGCCGCGATTCCCTTCTCATCTAATATTTTTTTAGCTGCAGGTGAAGGAGTCCCAGAAGCATAGGTTTCCTTTTTAGCTTCTGGGGGGGTTGGTGCTGCTTCTTTCTTAGGTTCTTCTTTAGCCACTTCTTTTGCAGCAGGTGCCGCTTCACCCTCAGGTTTTTTGGCACTAGTATCTATCAAACAAACTACTTCGCCAACCGCGACAGCGTCGCCTTCTTCAGCTTTTAAAGTTATGATTCCGCTTTCTTCAGCAGGAAGTTCTAAAGTTGCCTTATCAGAATCAACCTCAGCAATCGCCTGGTCTTTTTCAACATAATCACCGTCTTGCACCAACCATTCTGCTATCTCAACTTCGGTAATTGACTCTCCCGGTGATGGGACTTTCATTTCTAGAATCATCGTATCTAACTTTATTCGCGTTTGTTATTTTATCTAAAATTATCTTTGGTCTTATCAAAGACGTACTCAATTACTTCTTGGTGCCTTCTTTTAGAACGCACTGCACTACCTGCAGCTGGCGCTCCATAAAACCTTCTTGAAGCCACCCTAAAGGTCTTGGCTTCATCAAAATGCATTAATAAATGACCCCAAGCACCCATGTTTCTAGGTTCTTCTTGTGCCCAAACTACTTCTTCTGCATTTTTATACTTATTAATAGTTTCGCGCATAGCATTAGCTGGAAGTGGAAACAACTGCTCTAAACGTACTAAAGCAATATCTTCTCGTCCAGACTCTTCTTGTTTTGCCAATAAATCATAAAAGAATTTACCAGTGCAAAAAACTAAAGTTTTGACCTTGTCTGCATTTACGCTTACATCATCAATAAGTTCTTGAAAACTACCATTGGCAAATTCTTCTTTTGTTGAAAGCACCTTAGGATGGCGCAATAAACTTTTCGGAGTAAAGATTACTAAAGGTTTTCTAAATTCAGCCTTCATCTGGCGACGCAATAAATGGAACATATTGGCCGGTGTAGTCACATCAGCAATGTACATATTATCTTTTGCACAAAGTTGCAGATAACGCTCCATTCTAGCAGAAGAGTGTTCTGCGCCCTGACCCTCATAACCGTGCGGCAACAACAGTACCAAGCCGTTTTGCAGTTTCCATTTATCTTCTGCTGAAGACAAATATTGGTCGATAACTATTTGTGCCCCGTTACTAAAATCGCCAAACTGAGCTTCCCAAATAGTTAATGTTCCTGGGCTTGCCATAGCATACCCATAGTCAAAAGCCATTACGGCATACTCGGAAAGCAAAGAATTGTATATATGGAATTTACCATTTTGCAAATCTCCCAATTCGTTAAGAAGTATTACCTCTTTCTCATGCATTTCCGTTTTGATTACTGCATGACGATGTGAAAACGTACCTCGTTCCACATCTTGTCCGGTCATACGGACGTCAAAACCTTCTTCTATAAGAGAGCCATAAGCCAATAGCTCACCCATTGCCCAATCTAGCTTATTATCTTCAAAGTACATCTTATGACGCCCTTGAACTAAACGCTCTAGTTTACGTAAGAATTTTTTACCTTCAGGTAGTTTGGTAATACCAGTAGCTACTTTATCTAGTTTCGATAAATCATAACTTGTATCAATGGGTTTAAGCATCGCATCTTCTGTTTGCTGCTTAAAACCTTCCCATTCATCTTGCATGAACGGTGTGATTCTGGTTTTCTCAATTTTTCGAGAATCCATTAAATCTTCTTCCAAGTTCTTCTTATACTCTTGCTCTAAATTTTTGACATAAGATTCATCAATAATCCCTTCAGATAGTAATCTTTGGGCATATATATCTCTTGGGTTTGGATGCTTTGATATCGACTTGTATAATAAAGGCTGTGTAAACTTAGGCTCATCACCTTCATTGTGTCCGTACTTTCGATATCCTAATAAATCTAAGAAAACATCACGTTTAAAACGCATCCGATATTCCAAGGCAAAAGTTGCGGCATGCACAACAGCTTCAGCATCATCGGCGTTTATATGCAAGACAGGAGATAGAGTTACCTTACCAACATCGGTACAATAGGTCGATGATCTAGCATCTAAATAATTAGTGGTAAAACCAATTTGATTATTCACTATAATATGAATCGTGCCACCGGTATGATACCCATCTAAACGTGCCATCTGTATGATTTCATAAACCACTCCTTGACCAGCAAATGCAGCATCACCATGAACTAAAATTGGCAATACTTCAGAAACATTATCTGGATGACTATTATCTTGCTTTGCTCTAGCTATACCTTCAACAATTCCGTTTACAGTTTCTAAGTGAGATGGATTTGGCGCAATGTTCATATTCACCATTTTACCAGAGTCGGTCTCACGCATTGAGGTCCAACCCAAATGATATTTTACATCACCATCAAAAATGGTTTCCTCATAATCTTTACCATCGAACTCACTAAATATATCTTTGGGGGATTTTCCAAAGATGTTGGTCAGCACTGATAATCGACCGCGGTGAGCCATACCCATCACAAACTGTTTCACACCTGCATCGGCAGCTTTTTCTATGATAACATCCAAAGCTGGAATAAGTGATTCACCCCCTTCTAAAGAGAATCTTTTTTGACCTACATATTTTGTGTGTAAAAAACTTTCAAAAGAAACAGCTTCATTCAGTTTTCTGAGAATATTTTTCTTTTCCTCGGCCGAAAAACTAGGATGGTTATCGTTATTGTTTAACCAATCTTGGATCCATTGAATACGATCGGGCGTTCGAATATACATATACTCGACCCCTATGGCATCACAATAGATTCTTTCTAGATGATTGACAATATTTCTTAAAGAACTTGCTCCAATACCAAGTATATTACCAGCATCAAACTTTGTATCTAAATCGCTTTGCGAAAGACCAAAGTTTTCTAATTCGAGTGTTGGTTGGTACTGTCTTCTTTCTCTAACGGGATTAGTTTGTGTGAATAGGTGCCCGCGTGAGCGATAACCGTTTATTAAACGAACTACTTGAAACTCTTTTTGCAATGACTCTGGCACTGCAATCTGTTGTCCATTAGACAACAAAGTACCCTCACCCGCGAGCATATCAATGTCAAGTTCGTCCAGTGAACTTTCTAGTCCAAAATCAAAACCTTGAAAAAAAGCACGCCAACTGGGCTCAATACTGTCGGGGCTTTTTGTGTATTTATCGTATAATTCCGCAAAAAAAGCGGTGTGTGCAGCGTTTAAAAAGGAATATTTATCCATTGTAGTGCTTTACCAAAAGGTGCAACAAAATTTAATCAAAAATACAACAAATCACCTACATCGCCTTATCTTGTAATTGAAAACCTCGAAACTTTTAAAATGAACGCAAAAACTCCATGTTTTCTAACAATAAGTCTTTTCTTTTTTACATTTTTCGGTACGCAGGTAGTACATTCCCAACAGGCACCTAAAAGTGATTTTTGGCAAAATGTTCGTTTTGGCGGCGGCTTAGGGCTTGGTTTTACGAATGGCGGATTCAATCTGGCCTTATCCCCGAGCGGGATTTATCAGGTGAATGAAAATTTTGCAACAGGTGTTGGGCTAAATTTCAATTACACAAAGTTTAATGAAGATAAATTTATTGCATATGGGGGAAGTTTTATGAACTTTTTCAACCCTATCCCTGAAATTCAATTATCCGCTGAATTAGAGCAATGGAGGGTAAATGCAAGTCAAGAAGTTCGCGGTGGTATTGACTTTGAAGATAATTTTTGGACCACAGCATTATTTTTAGGAATAGGATACACCTCTCGAAACGTAACTGTTGGGGTCCGATATGATGTCATTTATGATGAAGAGCGAAGTATTTATATTGACCCTTTAATGCCTTTTATTAGAGTCTATTTTTAAGGTTGAAAAATCAAAATTAAACCTTATGCATACTGGCTTTTGAACCATACCTTTTGAAACTCTCTCTTGAGTACTAAAAAAGCTACTTTTTTTGAAACCTCTACCACATCGACAGTATTGATTTCTTTTAAACTTTTTTCAGGAATATCAATGATATATAATACGTTAAGATAATTATCAAATTTTTCAAGTAGTAGCACATACAGCTTTTCTTGAATTAAACTCTGAAGTGCATTCGCAGATATTGATTCTGGAATAAAGGGTTCTATATTGGCTAGAATAAAATCTTTTTGAATTTGGGCTACCAGTTTTTCATACAAATTGAATTCATGAGTTTTATCAAAAAGTTCTTTGATTGTTTCAATCTTCATATGTCATAACCCTTCTAATACAGCTGCTCACTT